>JAABUW010002711.1_pt1 | contig 26436 bp, 38 predicted proteins | sample 5560081 | NCBI WGS metagenome assembly JAABUW01 (sample SAMN10711882, study PRJNA513363) | rock metagenome | isolation source: Antarctica rocks | place: Antarctica: Victoria Land, Knobhead sud | reverse complement strand
GTTCCTGTGTATCGCAGAATGCAGCACATATTTACCAATCTACCACGCAGCGACGCCGCTAGCAGACTGCGCCCCGTGCAGTGCAGTCCCTCCAATTCCTCCGCCGGCGGCTGCGCCTGCCGCTTGTTGCTGCGTAACAAGGTATGGCATGGTGTTGCGAGCCACACACGAATAGTTTTGGTGACGACATGGTGTCAGCCGGGAGAGGTGGTGCAGATGATGCTGCGCCTCACTGTAGAGGCGCGGGCATCAGCTGCGGCAGTGCACTTGTTCTGCAGGCTCTGCCGCCGATTCAACGGCAGCAGCGTGTGCCACGACACACGCGGGCCTGCCTGCCCAGTTGCAGTGCCATTGTGATGTCACAGAAGAACTCCAAACTCTGCAGGTTCTGGCGTGCCCATCTGGCATGGAGGGGAGTAGAGCGCTCACAGCAGGGCGTGGAACACACGGCGCCACCCGTCGCGCGCTGCTGCTTCCAGGTCGGCCGCCGCCTGCCGGGCTGCAGGGTTTAGAGCTTGCACCTGGCCGTCCACATCCGAATCATCCTGCTGCTGTTGCTCCAAGAACAGATCCAGCACGCTGCAAATAGACGCCGCCAGCTGTCTGCCGCCGACGCTGCCGTCACCGCCCCGCGGCTGCTGCGATGGCACCCTGTCGGTCCTGTGGTGCACCTCCGACAGCGCATCATGACCTAGACGTTTACATGTGATGGCTGCCGCCTTCATACTGTCGCATTCGTCAGCGCATGCGAGCACAGGTGGCATGTTCGAATATCGACGCAACGTCATGCTGCCGAAAGGATCGCTAAGCGAGCTGCACACTGATCACAGGATCAGAGTCCAGATGCACCCACGCACCGCTTATAAGGAGCGGTCAGCGCCTCCATGAAGCAGCCCAGCAGCTGCGCAGGCATCTGGGAGCCGCAGGCGGCCGCCTGCTGCAGCTCTGCATGCAGAAGACCACCGCATGTGAACATTTGGATTGGTCATGGAGCGCCTGACAGAATCTCACAGTGGGTATGCGAGACCCTCTGGGTGGAAACGACATGCATTGCTTGCGTGTGCATATCTCAATGCTGCCTCGTCTGGATGTGTCGGTCACTGCTGCATGCCAGCATCGACCAGCGGCGCTGCAGGAGCGACAGTTGCGCAGAGACAGTTCACCTTCAGCATAGCTCAGCACGACGTCTGACAGCTGCTCCACCACGTCGGCAGCTTCTGTGCTGGCTGATTGCTGCAGCACAAAGTCCACATCGCTGCGAATGACCTCCTGAGTCTCCGCATCCATGATGCGAAGCCTGATTTTGGGCCAAAGCGGGTTAGGCCGCCGCACTTTCCGCTGTCGTTGCTGCCCTGCAGGATCCGAGTGTATCGCAGATGAATGAAAGTATCTTTTAGATCGGTGCACAGAGCTGATCAACAAGAGCAGGTGGTGTGGAAGTTGGAAGGCATTGCTGTCCATGCAAGGGCGCCCCTGATCAAAGCATGCAGGCTGTGCTCATCTCCAGCTCTCCAGCAGTGGAACCCAGCAGATGTTTCACTTCTGCTTCCCTCACACAGAGATTTTACACACTCGGTACACGCTCAATATGCACACACACAGAGCACGTACACACACAGCAAGGTGTGCAGCCGATGTCGGCCGCATGTTCAAGCAAGTGTCCCCAGTTCTGAGTTATCTATTGCTACCTAAACAGGAGCGTGGCAGTGACAAGCACATGCCGGTTCTGCCCCATCAGCTCTCACACACCCTCTCTCGCACATGTACTGCTATCTACGCACAGAGCGGCTGCCTGTCTTCTACGTATTGCAGTTCCTGCTGCCGCCTGCTCAAGCATGCTGCGCATGTACTGCTTGCCTGCATCTACTCGTCATCTGCTGGAGCTAGCTGCCTGCTGAAGCTGCCTATGAGGACTGCGCTGCTGCTTCCGTCAGGCCGACCTGTTTATGGAAGCATGCTCTCGCTGTGCTGGGTTTCGCTGCGCGGATTGGTTCAAGCTCTCCACGCTGCCATTTCCCTGAACTTCGCGTCTCAGTGTCGTCTCTCCTCTCAGCTTGTCAGGTCCAGCCCCGGTCTTGGTTGCCGAGCTTCGCTTGCGGCTTAGGCACTGTGGCCTGGAGAGTATGTGAAACAAGGGTCAGACACGCATCATGGCAAAGCTTTGAGCGCATTGTGCATCACGAACGGTGCATGTCGTAGACTTCATCCACGGCATGCATACCACTCGCGATGCATCTGGCAGCGCATGGCTCTGGTGACGCAGTGGTGGAGGGTTTTGACTCATTGTAGTTCCAGGGTTGAGCATAGTTTGGGCGCACCTGGGTTGATGCTGATCTCGCGGCGCGGCTTGGGGACGGCGGGCGGGGCTGCAAGGGTCCAGTCATCGGCCAGCTCCGCGCTCTGCAGTGAAAGAGAACAGATGACGAGTGCCCAGAAAGTTTACATTGAATTCACGATGTGCAGCAATTGCGCTCCGCCGTTGGAAATGTTGTCGATGCTGCGGGGTCAGCATGCAGCAGCATAAAGCAGCCAGGTCGTCACAGGCCCATTCAGTGTTCACTGTTCACATGCATCCAAGCATTACTGGACGGCACATCATGGGACAACATCAGCGTCTCGTCAGTAGGCTTTGCAAATGGCGTTGCAAGGCAGGCTGGGCGCAGCCTTGTGCACAGGCTTGTGCTGCCCCCTGCCATGCTGGGAGGATGAGCGAGAGAAACACTTCAAGGCAAACTGTGCGTTTCCGAAAAGCTGCACCTTGAAGCCGAGGACCTGTGCGCCGCGCGCAATGCCGCTGTCCAGCATGCCGCCGGCCATCTGGCGGATCTGGCCCTGGCTGGCCAGCACACGGCCGAACCCGAAGTACTGCAGTGGATGCAGACTGAAAACTTTCACCAGGTGATCAGACAGTATGCGGTCGACTCGGCAGGGGTCATGTAGTTGGTCCCAGGTGCCTGCAGCAGCTGGGCAGGCTGGCCCTCTTGCACAGCGCTGCTGCTGCACGACTGCTCTGGACGTCATGCAAGGCCATCGTACATGGAGTTGAATGAGTTCCTGGCCCAAATGCGTCGGCAGATGCTGACTCAAGGTAGAGTTCAGAAAGGACCGTCCTCGTCGACAGCAGGCAAGTGCAGCGCGGCATCGGCGAGCCTCGCGTAGCGCGGCAGCCGCAAGTGCGAGATGCGGGAATCAGCTCACCCGCTGCAGGAGCGCGATCTCAGACGCCATCGACGTCGTGCGAGGGGGTTGTGTGCCGTTGACGTTCCTGTGAGCACATAGTCAGCGGGCGGTCAGCGAATACCTAGGCAACCGAGATAACGACACAGTGCGCCCGAATTCTAATACAAGAGAATCAAGTGACCACCCTCAGCAGCGTCGCGGTCAGATTCTGGACCGTCAAACCAACGTCCGCGCAGGTCCGCGCAGCCTAGACAACGTGCTCACCTTGGAGGCCACGCGACAAAAGGTGAGCTGCCCACCTATCCCTGAACCAGCACCGCCTAACGAAAGCCCCTGAGGAGTGGCGAGAGCAAAGGAAAGTGTGGCCGCCATCGAGAGCGGGCTACGGAATATAATGACTCGAACTGATGCCAGGATCTCTGCACGTGACGGAAAACTGTGAATCCCAAGGGGATCCGTCCGACTCAGCATGGTCTTCGCGTTCGACTGCACCGTGTTAAAGCTCGAGTCAGCTTGAGCCGTCGAGCGGCCGACTCATCATTGCAGTTGCACGGCAAGAATTGCAAGATGTGAGGGCAGTAAACCTTTCTCTTGGCGCTGGTTGCCAAAAGGGGAATGCAGACACTTTTGAATCCTGCGATCGTAGTCGTGTCTGTCGGGAAGTCCTTCGAGTGTCTGATTTAACAATTTTCATTAGACACTAGCACTCCGGACTGCTGATCCGCGGCAGCTGGCTGAAGCGACTGTGTACGGGTCTGCAGTCCATCTGAGATTCTGCACCAACAAACCCTTCCGACACCAGCTGAAACAGCACCGGCCTGTCATGGCCGAAGCAGACGCGCCCAGCCCTCTCCAGCTGCTGACGCCGTCAGGCGCAGGCCCAGTACGGGATGAGCGCCTGTACCCACGCGGCCGTGTCGCCGAACTGCGCAGCGCCGGCCCCTCCGACAGCTCCGTGCAGGTGCTTCGGCCATTTCTATGGTCTTGTTGCCGCACAAATTTATATGCAATATCTCACCGTTTCATTTAGAGTTGCACTCCTGAGTGGAGAGTTTGTTCAAATATACACCTCAGCAACGCCAGAAGGCGTGCTCAAACTGGGGATTTAGAAGTCGTGAGATTGCTGATGCAAAGGCACGAAACTCACCGTGCTGGTCGTGTGCTCAAGTTTCTTTTGCGACCGTCTCAAATCCAGTGACGACTGTTGCAGCGCGCAATGGAGTTCCTGGACACGCCGGACATGAGTGCGGCGCAGGCGCCGCGCCCGCCGAGGGGGACGCCGACGGTGCAATTCGAGGCGGCGGGTGCGGCCGCGACGCCGGACGGCGCAGAGGCCGGCGGCGTTGCGCCCGAGACGCCGCTTCCCCGCGACGCCGCCCGGCCGCTGCTGGCAGAAAGTGGGCACCTGGGAAGGCCCTTGCTGCGACTTCGGCCAGACGAGACCTCACTCATTTCACTGAGCTGATTGGTCTCCATCCTCCAACAGCACCTGGCAGGCAGCTGCGTGGGAAGTCCCAGCATGGGAAGCCTGAGCAAGGGTTCCCAACAGCTGCAAACTCCCATGGCCAAGCTCCAAGTGGGACCGTCTCTGGCAGGCCTAGCGGACAGCAGGCTGACGGACCTGCTGCTGTGGCGGCGCCCGGTGGCGACGCTCGTAATGGTGTGCCTTGGCGCGGCGGCGTTCGCGGCCGGCGAGTTCGCCCTGCGCGGCGGCCACAGCCTGATGCTGCTGACTGGTGAGACGCGTGCGGCCCTCGCCTCACCATACGAGCCTCAGCCCTATGCAGTCTGACTGCTGCAGCGCAGCAGCGGGGAATGTGCACTGTGAAGCTAATTGACAAGCCCTGGCAGCAGCGAGCAGGCCAGAAGCAACGAGACGCGTTGCTTTGGTCAATGGCGTCACAACAAATGATACAATATCGTTATGCACTTGCACAAGGGTTTCTAGATGGATGCACATCAAAGGGCGCCGCACCGTGCTGCAAATGTGCCGGTGCAGAAAATCGCCTCACCTCCCACCAAGTGGCGCCCTCTACCAACGTAGGCCTGTCGTATCTGCTGCTCGCGGATGTGGGCGCCAACTTCCTGCGCTCCATGGTGTCGGCGCGCTGGCGTGACCAGAGCGCCTGGGACCAGAGCGAGACGGCCGCCGCGCTGGCAGCTGCCGCGGCCGGCGCAATTCACACCGTCGCGGCTTTTCATGACGCCATGCTGACGTCACGCGACCCAGCGCTGACGCTGCGGGCAGCCGCGCGCTGTGGGCGCTGTCTCTGGCAGGGCGGCTGCTGAGCGTCTGGCGCCTGCTGGGGCTGGCGTCTGTGGCGGCGTTCTCGCTGCCGGTGGTGATTGACACGAACCGGCACAGGCTGCACAAGGCATGGCACGACGCCGACCGGGCTGTGCAGGTGCTGGCTCCGCTCTGTCGTTACTTATTGCGATTGCAATGAGTACGACCCACTTGCCAAGCTGCAGCTGGCGCACTGCATGTCGTCGGCAGGCATTGAACACCGCACCTCGCGTCAACATTCATCATCAGCTGCATGCTGACAGCCGATGCAGCAGCGACCACCGCAGCAAAGCCGGCGCCTTCTCCGCCGTTTTGAAAATGTCTCCAATGACATATCTAGGCGCGGCTGGAGGCGCTGCGGCTGGGGCGCGGTGTCAAGGCGGGCCTACTGGCGGTGCTGCTGCTCGGACCGGCTGGCGGCGGCGCTGATCGCGCTGCTGCTCGTGCGCTGCCACCTCAGCAGCTCCGAGGTGAGGGCTGCGCCGGCAGGCCTACAGAGGGCGGATGCCAGAGGCAACAGCTCAGATTTGGAGTTGCTCAGATTGTGCTGGGAATCTCAGGCTCAGCGTGTTTTGGAGGTTCAACTGAGTAGGACAGATGCTGTTCTGACATGCGAGGTTTTGCGGCGCGCAGGTGGACGCTATCGTCCAGACGGCGGAGCCGTACGCGGCCTCGGCAAAGAAGCGGGCACGGCGGCTGAGCATGGCGGCCGGCGAGCTGATGTCACGGCGCAGCTTTGGCGGCACCGCCAAATCGCACCGCCGCTAGCATCAGCGGAACGCGTGTTCGCTCGTCGGGAGCAAGGCGGGGCGTGGCAGGAGCATTGGGCTCCTGTTGTGGATGGTGTCTTAAGTACGTACCTGACCGTGATCAGAGGTTTTCTCAGCATTGCGATATGCACCGCAGTTTGGACATGACCAGAGGTGGACCGCCTTGTCGGACCCACAGTGACCTCTCAGACCTTGTAGAGATAGACTGAAGATGTCTTAGCATCAGCTGGCAGCCATTCGCCAGTCAAGCTTCATCCTGACCTCGTCTGACGTCGTCTGACCCGCGTCTGACTGTGTGTATCAATCAGGTGTGCGTCCCAGTGAGGCTGTCTGACACCTCGCTCACGACACTGCGCATTATCAAGTATAGCCGCTGTATAATATCGTATAGAGCATGCTGAAGGCGTACAGGCCGTCTGCAAGCCAGCTGGGCGTTCTGGCCTGTTCTATCAGGTGCCGGAGATGATGGTCACGAGCTTCCGGAGCCTGGGCGTCCTGTGCGTGCTGGTGGCGAGTCTCAGCATGGCAAGAACCTCGTCCGACGGCTCCTACCTGATAGGCACAGGTGACGAACGCCTGCGGTTCCTCTGACCAACCTTCCGTTCGACCGTGCAGAGTTTTTCGAAAGCAACAAATGCCTGTCGCCGAGCAACGCGTGCATGTTGATAGTTGTGTAGCACGTCTGCTTTCATTCAGGTGTCGCATGCATGCTTGCATGCATGTCGCACAGCTGTAAAGGTTTCGTGAATGGCAAGGCACCGGTTGGTCTGCCTCTCGCAGGCATCGCGGACGTGACGGGACCGGCCGCAGATGTCAACATGATGGTGAGTATACTTGAAGTCCGCTTGCGTCTTGTGCGGCGACACTCGTGGCTGTCTTTGTATGCTGAAAGCATGCGCTAGATGCGCGCCGCAAACATGCCCCGCAAAATTTGATGCTACTGAACCATGTTGCGCAAGGCTCGAAAGTAGTGCATCTATACTGCAGGGCTATGCGATGCCGCAGCAGGTGGTGTCTGGCGTGCACACCCGGCTGTGGGCGCGCGCATTCATCGTTGCAGACCCGCAAGACACCACGTGAGCAGCGGCGCTCATTGCTTCTCATACCTTACGTCCAGTGGGACGCTCTTATGCACTGCAAGACCATACTCTGTGCATAGCGAGATCGCTGCCGCATCACAAATGCTTCAGTCTCGCAATTGTGCATTTGAGAAATGTGAGACGGGAGCACCTGCTGGCAAAGTATGACGCAGCATGGTCGTTGCATTCATGTTCAGTCCAATCCCAGTCCAATCCCAGTCCCGAAGGTCTTGTGCAGCGCGTCATTTGACGGCCCGCTTGCCCGCAGGTCGCGCTTTGTGTTCGTTAATCTGGACGCCTGCATGGCGTCGCAGGCTGTCACACTGGCGGTGCACGCCAAGCTGCAGGTTTGTGCAGAAACCCTCCATTCGGCAAGCGCCAGATCACAACTGCCTAGCATCTGCCTGGACACATGGGACTGCCATCCAACGATGCAGTGCATGCATGCTTGGGAACTCAGCATTCGTTCCCACACATGCTGGTTGATACGCTCACCGGCGTCGACATGAAACCCTATGTATTTCCTCCGTGCAGGTGGAGTTTGGCGCGCTGTACGGGGAGAAGAACGTGGCCATCAGTGGCATCCACACGCACTCGGGGCCGGGCGGCTACCTGCAGTACCTGCTGTACGACATCACCTCCCTCGGCTTTGTACGCGAGTCCTTCGATGCCCTCGTCGACGGCATCGTGCTGGTGAGCTGGGTACAAATGAAAGCGTTTTATCTGCAGGCTTTTCTGTCCGGTTGTAGCGCCCAAGGCCTGTGGAGCTGCTGTGCTCAAGGCCGGTCTGCTAGCGCTTTCCGAGGTGGTTTGCGACTTAGATTAGGTGCGTTAGGCCTGCCGCGGAGCCCGCAACGGCGCATCTTCCAGGCACGCGGCAGCGGCGCTGATTGCTGCCGCTTCGAGGTGCCCTATTCAGGCCGTCAAGCGGGCGCACCGGCGGCTGCGGCGAGGCTCGCTCTCGCTGGCCAGCGGGCAGCTGCTGGACGCCAACGCCAACCGCAGCCCGACGGCGTATACCGCAAACCCGGCGGACGAGCGGGCGCGCTTCCAGCACGACGTGGACAAGGACATGACGCTGCTGCGCTTTGACGCCGCCGATACCGGCAAGTGAGTACCGAGTCGAGTCGCGGCTCGACCTGCAACTGTGTTGTGTGGAGGATGAGCCGTCCAGGGCTAGGTTATGTGACCACCGATCTGTTGCAGGAATTCAGTTCGCAGGCCAACCTCATGCGAAGGCAGAAGCGGCAAGCCACACGCAAACTCGTGACATTCCAACTCGCGTCCGAAACCGGAGTGTCTGCTGCTGCAGGGGCATCGGCGCGATGGCCTGGTTCCCGGTGCACTGCACCTCCATAAACAACACCAACAGCCTCATCTCGGGCGACAACAAGGGCGCCGCCAGCCAGATGTTCGAGAAGCACGCCCGCGCCAGGTGGGTCTCGTGAGGATTTGAGATTTGTCATCTTTGAGATTTGTCATCTCAAAGAAAGCTGGCTACGACAGTCGGATGGGCATGAGGGAGGCTACCAGCCGAAATGTGGCACGCGCAGCTTTGGAGGCGTGTCAAGCCCCAAGACTGCAATGCGCCACCGGGCGGAGTGACTCACATGCTGTGCGGCGCCAGATGCGGTTCAGCGTCACGGCTCAAGGGGTAGGTATGACACCAGACAGAGCGTCCGCCATGCTCTTTGGCAGGGGCCGCTGCCCTGCCCAGCCCGCAATGCGCCAGCTCCTGATGCATTTCACCCTCGACTGGCCTGCTCGGCATGCTGACGCACGCGCCTGCCCACCCACCCTGCAGTGCGGCGGCGGGCGATGATCAGGCCGGAGACTTTGACCCGGCCTTCGTCGGGGGCTTCGGGCAGGCCAATGTTGGCGACACCTCGCCCAACATTCTGGGCGCCTTCTGCCAGGACACGGGTGCGCGCCCCCTGCACAAAGCTTCAAAGACATCTGGATCCATGCTGGTTGCCTTCTTGTTCGGGCAGGCCGACGTGGGCGACACCTCGCCCAACCTCCTGGGCGCCCTCTGCCAGGACAACGGTGCGCCCAGGGTTTATAGCACAAGTCTGAGCTCGGGCCCTTGAAGAAGCGTTCTGGCAGCATTCCGGGCGCCTCACGCCAGGGTTTAGGTGCGCGCCCCTCGCACAGGGTTCAAGGCTGAGCAGGTGCTTGCCTTGTGGGCGACGGGAAGCTGTTTGGCTTGCCCGCCGGGACGACATAGGGTGCTGTTCCAGGTGCTTCACACCTGGCAGATTCGCGAGCAGCAGCGCCACATTGAGTCGAAAGGTACATGTCCTGCTGGCCTTCGACTGACTCGTACATTTTGTACCGTGGAGGTCAACGATGAGGTACACAGGCCAGGTACCGTCCGAATCACTTCCCCGCCAAAGGACCCAGCATGACGATGCTGGACGGGCAGCTTTGTAGGCTGTTCATGGATCTACCATTGAGGCGCTGCCGTGCAAGCGCTGCCGTCCTTAACGTGGCAGTGCGGAGGTTGCGGCAGCGGAAGCAGCTCCCATGCACACCTCCTTCCGGTGCTGTTTGACGACATTGGAAGACATGCCGCACCTGCTCTCGTTCTTTGACCGCAGGCGAGCGTGCGCCCTCGAGCATTCCACCTGCGACATCTGAGCATTGCATGCGTGATCACCTCAGTTGGCACATCACCACACACTTCTGTGGTGCGTCCTGCAGGCGAGCCGTGCGCCCCGGAGCACTCCACCTGCAACGGCCGCAACGAGCTGTGCGTAGGGCGGGGGCCGGGGTGGCCGGATCACTTTGCGTCCAACGAGATCATCGGGCGGCGGCAGTTTGACAAAGCGCTGGAGCTCTGGAACGACACCTCTGCGATCTCAGGTGCGTGCTGGCTGTGGCCTCCGCTTGCAAGACTGGCAGGCTGCAGACACGCGACTGCGACCGGCCGAACATTCCGCGCCCGCCGTGCATTCCACACCCGCACAAGCACACTGGCCTGGCCTGCTGCTCCCATGCCGTGGTGACGCGCTGACACATGTGCTGAATTGTGCAACGTTGGCAGCTTGGCACTGAAAAGTGCCCATCTGAACACGTTTTGTGGCAGGCGGCATCGAGTACCGGCACGTGTATCTGGACATGAGCGCGCAGGAGGTGGAGGCGTCCAACTGGACGCGCACCGGCCGCACCTGCCCCGCCGCCATGGGCTTCTCCTTCGCCGCCGGCACCACTGATGGTACCCCGCTCGCTTTGACGCATCACGCAGTCATATTGTTGCAGATTCGAGTCGGGCTGGACTGGTGCCAAAGGAGAAGTTCTTGAAAGAAGCAGATCAACGCAACATTGAGGAAGAGGCTGACAAGGAGTCACGCTGAGAAGCTGCAACTCTAAACCCCGATGCATACGCCGCAGGCCCAGGCGCCTTCGACTTTACACAGGGCGACACCAACGGCACCACCTTTTGGCGCATTGTGCGCGACTTCCTGCACGTGCCCACCGCCGAACAGATCGCCTGCCAGGTGGGATTCCAATAAAGCTCCAGAAACAGGGAAAGGAAGCGTCGGAGAGGAACAGGATTCAACTCCCAGCTCAGCCGCCTGGGTGCTTGCTGAGCACGCTGGACGCTTGCTCACCCTACACACGTAGGGTGAGTCGGCTCCAGCTTCCTGCTTCCTTGGTCATGGACCAGTGGCGTGGATCTGCGCCTAGTGAACCCTACCATGAGATGAACCCCTGCCAAAGCGTGCCTGCCACACGACACCTGTCATTTCTGCGGCAGGCGCCCAAGCCCATCCTGCTGGACACGGGGCGGGTGCAGATCCCGTATGCGTGGCAGCCGGCGATAACGGAGATCTCCATCTTCCGCGTTGGCCAGGTGCACCGCAGCGCTGTGGCGACCTTTCTTGAGCGCACAGTCTAGGGTTGCGGATCTGCTGGCAGGACACCACAGCACGGCGTGCACCTCACTGCTTTACTGTGGGTGCAGTTGGTCGGTCCGCGTCTTGCTGCTGCAGGTCCACCTATCTTGCCGGCTCACGCCATGCACACTGGGTGGTGAGTGTACATCCCTTTGCCTGCCGCAGCTGGCCGATCTGGCAGTGCCAGGCCCTGCCTTCCCTCACGTCGCTGATTCATGCCAATCATGCTTGATTTTGAAGTGTGTTTTGTCGGTCTACCGCAGCTGGTCATCCTGGCAGTGCCGGGCGAGTTCACCACGATGGCGGGGCGCCGCCTGCGGGCCGCCGTGTACGACAGGGTGCGCTCCTGTCGACCTGTGAAAAGATTCGCCCCCCTGTCCAACTGAAGACGACAGTCGCAAGGATGTGCATGCACTCACAAGCTGCAGCGGCCTGGCCCCCTGCGCCTTTTCGCGAATGTCCTTGCAGCCCAAAAAGAGTCCCGAATCTTCCAGAAAAGATGAAGCGCACTCGAAAAAGGTGAGGAAGGCACGGGGCAGCGACACGCGCCTCGTCATCCCGGGTCTGACCAACACCTACGCAAGCTACATGTCACCGGACCTTCAAACGCTGACAAACCACAATCGCACTCGAAATAGGTGAAGGAGGCATGGGGCAACGACACGCGCCTCGTCATAGCGGGCCTGACCAACACCTACGCCAGCTACATCACCACCTTTGAGGAGTACGGCGTGCAGCGCTACGAGGGCGCCTCGACACTATATGGCCCCCACACCCTGGACGCTTATATTCAGGTATGGAAGTCAGTTTTATGTTTTCCCCCTTCAGTTCCTTGTCAGCCGATCCTGACACCGCAGCGCCATAAGGGCGCCTCCATGCCGTAAATGCCCCACACTCTAGACGCCCTACCTCTAGATGTGAGGCCTCTTTGTGCCGTCTGAACGTGCCAACCTTGTGTGCTGATTTCGATCGGCCTCAGGCGTTCCCGAAGCTGGCAGGCGCGATGGTGGAGGGGGCGGCCAGCGGGCCGTTGCTGACGTAGTAAACCGTCAACCTGGCATTGTTGACACCAAGACATCGAGTCTCGATCGTTCAAGAAGATGTCGTCTTCATCGTTGTATGGCCGCGGGCGTTCTGGAGCTGGCGGGGGAGACGGTGGATGGGCGGGTCTGTGAGTCTGGGCCGGCGCCGCCCAGCTTGTATCGCAAGACTGCCAAATACTGCAATGACCAAACTCAAATGACCGCAGGCGTTCCGCAAGCTGGCGGGGGAGATGGTGGATGGGGCGGTCAGCGATCCGGGGCCGGCGCCGCCCAATCTGGTGCCCAAGCAGTGGTCGCTGCTGCCGCCGGTCGTCATCGACTCCACGCCCTTTGGTGAGTTCCTATCGCAGCACTCTCACTTGCGTCTTGGTAGCACAATTGGGTGCATTGGGTAGACTGCCATGAATATGAAGAAGGGACTCACCATCCGACTCGCAGCCTGTGCCTGGTGCTCATTCCTTTGTTAACCGCACAGGATTCTTCTGATCGAAGTTCCTCCCGATTCAAGGCATTTTTCTTTTGAGTCTTTCAGCACCACGAACCGCAAGTCCCGATGCAGCGCATTTGGGAAGGCAGTGGAGGACGCGGCAAAGGGGCTCTGACGCACAAACCAGTTGGCGGACAACAGCAGCCTAGCAACTGCCGTGCCCCCGACTTTGCTGGCAGCGCCATCGGCAAGGTGGTGGAGGATGCGGCAGACGGGGGCCTTGGGGCACAATACCAGACGTTGGCGGTCAGCTGTCAAACAAGCACAACAGTATGGCAAAATCGTCCGTTCCCGACTCTGCAGGCAGCGAGTTTGGCAAGGTGGTGGAGGACGCGGCCAAGGGGCCATGGGACACGAATCAGACTGTGGCGGCTACCTTCCAGAGCGCATGCCCGCGCAACAGCCTCGGCAAGCGCGGCTCATTTCTGACGGTGGAGCGCCTGGAGGACGGCGGCGGCTGGGACGTGGTGAGTCCTTGACCCCTGATTCTCTGTGTTTTTTCCTGAAATCGTGTCACTTTTGGCGTCGGCAAGCGCGGCTCCTTCTGACCCTCGAGCGCCTGGCGAACGGCAGCGGCTGAGATGCAGTGTGGCCCTGCTGCACTCTCCTGTCCCCTTTTCTTCATAGTGAATTTCCCCCATGTCTTACTTCAGCCTCGGCAAGCGCGGGCCTTTCCTGACGGTCGAGCGCTTGGCAAACGGTGCGGCGCCTGGCCCTCTCAACTCCCTTGACTCAAAGGAGAATTCGTTCACGTACCCCTTTCAGTCAGAACGGGCGTGGGCCCTGCCTGATGGTTGATCGCCTGGCTGTGGCCGGAAGAGTAGTTTGCCCCTGGTGTTCTTTTCCCTGTAGCTGCCTTCTGATCAGCATGAGTTGCAGCGAGCTGATCGCCACCCCTCTTGCTGTTGTGTCCAAATCTGCAATAGATGTAGGCGCTCACGAAGGCCTAATCCCTCAGAACCCCCACGTTCCCGCCCTCAGGTGCACACGGACAACGACATGAGCACCAAGTTTGCGTGGGCGCGGCCGCACCGTCTGTCTTCAGAGTCCACGGCTACGGTGACCTGGCGGGTCCCCGCCGAGGCGGCGCCGGGCACCTACCGCCTGCGCACCTTTGGCGACTCCAAGGGCGTGTTCGGCTCCACGACGCCCTTCAGCGGCACCTCGGGTGAGCTAAAATTTTTCACCAGCAGTTTTCTATCGAAACATAAATATGGAAAAAGAAAAAGCGGAACATGTAAATCGAACATGATTTTTTTTGTCAGAATTTTTTTTTGGCAACACCAAAATTAAAAAAGAATTCACCATAAAGTCGCTGGTTCCGTAGTTGCAGCTTGCAGCAGCCTGTCAGGTGTCGGTCACACTCTGCATGTCATCGGGTTGAGAGCTGCGCGGGTGCTGACGGTCCCTCCCACCCCCTTATGATTCCTGCTGGTACCTTCCACCGCTTCACATCATAATCGCCCTTGACACGCACGGACCGATGTTGTTTGTTTCGTCTGGCCCTTCCTCACGATCCAACACATGCCAACGTGCGCAGGCCACTTCAGGGTGGGGCCACCAGGCGCGACCGCCTGCCGCGGGTTCCTCGGCCTCGGCCGGCCGCAGCGCTGCAGGCGGCTGGGCGGCTGGGCTCGCGTCGCGACCAGTGCGGCGCTCCGTCACCTGGGCATGCAGAACGTCTGGCGCGGCCTGGGCTGGATGTGAACGGGCAAGGAGGGCAACAGCGCGGTAGCTAAGACGTCAACCGAAGACGGGGCTGAACTGCATCTGTTTATCACGAACAACCCTGGGGGAACAGCCCAGGCATTCGCAGCTGGCTTATCCCCAGCGAACTTTTGCTAGGACTCTGTGTGACTAGACGTAACCGATATGTGTGACTGGAAGAGCGCTCGCCTGCTTGCCTGCAGCGTCAGAGGCTTCGATGGCAGACCGCCGCCGCTGCCGGTCTGACTGGAAGCAAGGCCTCAAGCACTGATTGACGCAGCACGCCTGCCACACCAATGGCATCCTACAAGTGCAGACGGCCATGTTTCTATTGACGTCAGCAGCCTGCAAACCTCCGTCCTCCCGGCGAAGTTCAAGTGACCTTTCCTGCTCGCCTTCTCAGCGCTTGCTGACTGATTGGGTAGCGAGCACAACATTTGAGCGTGCGTCATCGTGAAGTGATACCTGCCCACCGCGATACGACAGACGTCGTGCCGGAGAGACGCACATCATGCGCCACAATTTGCAGGATAGCGAAGTACCCTTACTGCAACCCGTCCGCCTCCTGCGGAGGCGCAACACGGACTTCATCATCCATGCCGTGAGGCAGTGTACGAATCATTAAAGTACTAGGCACGAGTGACAAACGGGTTGATGGTGCAGACATATGTACTATTAAGGTACGGGCTTGCCTCGTTTGAAGCCGCTGCAGCTTCGGTTTCGTCTGATCATGCATTTCAAGTGGCGTAAGCTGTCCCGCCTGATCAGCGGATGCTGAAGTTTACTCGGCATGTCTTCTCAAAGCTCAAGTCGGGCTTGGGCTGGCAACACTCGCGGACAGCCCGGCATTGTCCATCAGCGGCGCCGCCACAGCCGCTGGATCCTACTCAACCGAACCTGCGCCGCAGTACTGGAGTGGCGCAACGCCAGCCCCCAGCTCAGCGCCCCCCGCCGCCGCGCCCACAGCGGTAGCAACAGCTCTTCCGCAAGCGACAGCACAGCCCGGTACCAGCCGCAGTCTGGCGGGACGCCGCCACCTGCCGCTGACCTGCCAGGTGTGGCAATAATGGGATGAGATGAGGTGACTGATCTCGCGCCAGGGCTGTATTTCAGCCAGATCTTTCCTGACGGATCAGCCGCCATCAAGGAATGCTCTTTGATACGAATCATCGCGCCGCCGCTGTGCAGGTGCCGAGCTGTCAGGGGGACCTCAGCCGCGACAAGGAGTACTTCAAGCGCTACAGAGTGTGCCGCACCCACTCCAATGCGCGCGAGGTGCGGTCAGGTCGCAGGCTGCGTGAGCCAGCAGTGGTCCAGCGCTGCTGGGTGGGATTCCTGGTGCAATGTGTAGGACAGACCTTAGTGTGAAACATGCTTTTGTCACCATTTCCTCGCAGTGATGTATTCTTGGTGACAGGCAGTTGATGAACACAATGATCCGTCAACTTCAGGTCGACATGGCGGACGGCACAAAGCAGCGCTACTGCCAGCAGTGCAGCCGGTTCCACACCCTGGACCACTTTGATGACATCAAACGGTGAGCAAGAGTTGCCTCTGTTTCTTCTCCTGCACCTCCTTTTGCTTCTGCTTAGGCGGCGCTAGCTCCAGCATGAGCATTGCCAAATCGTCAGCCATGGTGCATCAAAACAGTCACAAGCACGCTGCGGGCGCTGGAGGTGCGTCCTTGAGTTTCGCTGTAGGCTGCTCTTCCAGCATCTTGACTCCAGTGGTTGCCTCTGCCCTAATATCCCGCTGTGTCACGTCTCTGCATACCTCAAAACCACACCTCAAACCCTATCTCTGCAGAACTTCGTTTCTCGAACACTGCTCTCTGCCCGCCGCAGGACGTGCCGCGACCGACTGTTGGACCACAACAGCCGCCGCCGCAAGCGCATGGCGGACTATGCCGCCGCCGAGGCGCCGCCTGCCGCCGCGCACGCCGCCCTGTGGCAGCCATTGGCGGACACCGGCGCTGACGCCGCTGAGGTACCAGACCTCGCTGCTCCCGCCGGCCGCTCGTCCCGCTTGCACGCCGCCACCGCCGCTGCCGCCGCCGCCGGCGGGGGCTTCAGGGTGGCGGGCGCCGGACATGCATCCGGCTCCAGCCAGTCGCAGGGCCGCACGCCGGCCTGCGGCGGCCTGGCGACGTCGCTGTCGTCTCCGGAGCCGGCGCCGTCGGCGCCGCCGCTGCATCCCGCGGCGGTGCCTGCGCAGCGGCCGCTCGCCAGCCGCACCGGGCGGCGCGCCTCTCTGGGCGCCTCTCTCGGCGGCAGCCCCGTCTCCCCGCTGCGCGACGCCGCCGCGCTGGCGGGCCCCACGCCCGCCGGCCGCCGAATGTCGGCGCTGATGCGCCGCCTGTCGGCGGCCCCCGACGGCAGCTTCCCCGGCAGCAGCCGCTCCGGCTCCTATGAGTCCACCGGCAGCGGGCGCGGCGAGGCGACGCTGAGCCGCGAGGCGGCGTCTCTGGCGCTGCTGGAGGCCAACCGCCGCATCACTTCGGAGCGCCTGGTCGACGGCGGCGGCGCGGGCGCCGGCGCGAGGCGGGCTGGCCCCATGGGCTATGGCATGTTGGCCGCTGCCGCGGCGCACCCATCGCCGCCGCTGCGCCGCGGCGGCGGCAGCGCCCCCGGCCTGCCGCCGCTGGTCGGGGCGAGATCTTTCTCGCCATCGACACCCGCCCACACGAGCAGCGGCGGCTCCTGCGGCACCGCCAGCGAGCTGCCAAACCCTTCCACGCCGAGCTTTGCCGCGGAGCTGCCGCTGTTCACCATGGGCGCGCCGCACCACGGCGGGCTGCCGCCACACTACCTGCGCCCTGGTGCCACCGCCTCCGACGACTGGGAGCGCCACCAGATGCAGGCCTTTGCCGGCAACACCTCCTCGGCGTCGTGGCCTCCGGCCGTCGCGCTCGCTGGGCCGCTGCCGCCGGGAAGTGGCACCAGTGACAGGGCCCAGGCGGGCTTTGTTGCCGCTACAGGCGACGTCGACAGGGCCATCGACAGGGCCATCGTGCAGCAGCAGCAGCAGCGCCAGCAGCTGCTTGGCGCCGCCGCCGGCAGCAGCTTTGGCGCTGCCTCACCGGGAACCTGGGTCCCGCGACAGCAGGCAACATACCCGCAGCAGCAGCAGCAGCCCCCAGCATACCAGCAGCAGCAGCAGCAGCAGCAGCAGCAGCAGCAGCAGCCACTGGTGCTTCCGCCGCAACAGCAGCGGCCGGCATACGTCATGCAGGGCGACTTCGGGCTCGACAGCCTGACTGCCGCCGCCGAGGCAGGCGCCGCCGCCGCCAGCCCCGACCAGCGGCAGCTCGCGGCGCTGGTGCAGGGCGGCGTCGGCGGCAATGCCCCCACTGCGCTGCGCCGCATGGCGTCACTGGAGGCCTCCTTCGATGAATTCCCGACAGAGTACTTTGCGGACCTGCAGCGCCGCATGCAGCGGCCGCTGCCCGCCGATGCAGCCGCTGCCGTTGGTCCGCAGCATGCCGCCGCACTGTTCGGCCAGTCGCGCAACCTAAACTCCACTTCCCTGCCGGAAGGCTTCGGCGGCTGTGGGACCAGCTGCGTGAGCGGCCAGGGGTCTGCCAGAAGCCGTTCCCTCGGCATCGACAGTCAGGCGCCCCCCGCAGCCTGGGGGCTGCCCGCCAATGCGTCCGCGCCCGCAATGGGCAGCATCTACGACAGTCAGCGCCAGCCGCAGGACTGGATGCTGCAAGGCGGGCAGCAGAATGCGCTCCACAATTTTGCAGGTGTGCTCGTCACCTGTCCTGGGTTGATCCATCACAGCAGGCCTGCTCAATGTAATTAACGACTGCTTATTCAGCAGCAATAGAAACGGCTTCAAGGGCTGCCAGAACAGAGGGTAGTCGTCCTCTTTCTGGTTGACACCGTCATAGCTGCATCGCAGCATGGCCTCCTAGGGTTTAGGGTTTAGGGTACAGTCAGAATACACGACTGCCGTTGAGCAGCAGTTGGAACAGCATTCACTGGGCTTCACGAACGATTGCTGACCCCCGCACTGCCTCTTCAAATGACGCTCTTGACAGTGTTTTCACCTGGCTGCGCAGGTGACCAGTGGCCGGCGCCGCTACCTCTGGGTACTGACATGGAGGGGGGCGGGCCGGTTGCGATGCAGGCCGAAATGCCCGCCGCGCAGCAAGGCGGGTTCGCATCCCGCAGCCTGGCCGCCATCGGCCCGCTGTCCTCGCTGGACCGCCGCCTGGCGCGCCGCAACCTGGACCTGGCCCGCGGCGCCAGCCTGCCCGATGCGCTGCCGTCCGACATCATGGCGGCCGCGGCGCCCGCAAGCGGTGGCGACGGCGGCAGATATCACGTCGGCCATGGGCAGCCGCGGGGGGCCGCGCCGCCGGCGCCAAAGCCCATGGACCTGGCGCGGGCGGCGTCGCGACTGCCGGAGCTGCCGGAGGGCCTGGAGCAGATGGAGCTGCTGAGCCCGGGGCTGGCGGACATGCTTCCAGACAGCCTGGCAGACGCGCACTGGGCGCTGACGGGCGGGGCGCCCGGCGGCGTGGGGGCCGGCCGCCGTCGCGGCGGCGGCGACGCCGGCATGCCCGACGACCCCTGGGAGCAGCTCTTTGGCCCGACGCCGCGGCTGCTGTGGGCGTCGGGGCGGGATGGGGAGCGGGGATCGTATCTAGTTCCCTCCGCCGGGAAGACGACCAGCATGGCGCACACCAGCACAGCGATGTGACACTGTCACACGGCATGTGAGAGGGAGAAGGTGCCGCCAGGCGGTGGAGAGCGAAACATCACGGCGCGGGCATGTCGAGATGGCAGCGCAGTCAGAGGGATTCTACACACAACACAGCAGCCAGAGACATCGGCTCCGCATGATTCCTGGCTTTGCGCCAAGATGAATCGGTTTCCTTCTTTTCGACGAATTTCACTTTGATGATCAACAGCTTTCGTGCGAGGGTGCTGCATTATTGCTATGCTCATTGTTGCCCGTGCAATGGCAGCATGCCGAAGTGCCCCATGACGCATGCTGCCGTCGAAGCTGTCGGCTGGCGCACCACTATTATTCAAATATTGGACGTCCGCGCCTGCTGTTCACGATCAGGAGCTGGGTTTTTGATCGGCAGCATGGCGTTGAACTTCATATTCTAGGGTACTTGCTTCAATGCAATTGTTAGTTTCACTGCCCATGCCATGATCCCGTTGAGTGCAAGCATGGACGGACTCGATGGGCCGTTTAAAATTGCAACTCTCCAGGCACTGCTGACTTTTGAAGTCAGCATATCTGAGAGAGAGATATATGCTGATATGATCTTTGATGTGCGTGCAGCGTGCACCCCATTGAATGTCATGTCATATCCCAAAATGGGACAAAATGTCCCACACACGTTCCAGCAATCGACCTGACAGTCCGCATCCAACAGGAAAACTCAGAGAGGTCTGTCCGATTCCCTGCAAAAGCAGCGAGACCTAGCCCCTCCATCGCGGCGTCCTTCTGAACGAGCACAACAGAGCGGTCAGAAATCATGTCCGCTCAGGCCCGTTGCTGTTGAGGACGCTGCTCAAGCTTCTCTAGGACCGCTCAGGACCAGCGCCACATCCCGAGGATACACCGAGCAACGGAACAAGGTGCGGTGGTCTCAAAGGTTTCACTTGCTGTTAATTGAGAGGTGTAAGCTCTCCTGGTCAGCGCAGGGCGCCTTTCTGGATGGACTCTGCCGTCCTTCGTGTTTCCCAGCTGGAAAGTCGGACACCAAAGCGAAAGTCCAGTACGTAGCCCCGACGGCCCTCCACACAGCCCGTGCAGCATGCAGAGGCCTCAAATGTTCTGTAAGGACCCCTTTGAGCGGGCGCCGGGCCGGCAAAAACAGCAGACACACTACCTGAGCTCCGTTGGAGCCTTCCGCTGTCCGGACCCAAGGCTAGTGCCAGAGCGCTGTCTAATATGATCCACTGTGCGGAGTGGCTGGGAACCGCTACCTGAATAAATTCAATTGGCACTCCGTGCACGAGCCTGACATCTGCACTGCTTTGGCGTTCGGCCGGCAGTTGACATTCGATTCTCTCAGCTTCCGGACCAGCTCGAAGCTGAGCACAAACTGATCGATGCAATCGTGCGCTCAGAAGTTTCCAACATTGTCTCGTCGACAGCAGTCTTCCTCGATGGGCTCTCTATAACGTTGCCGTCGGCGTTCGCGTCGCACGGTGCAACCCCCTCCTCAACTCTTTCTATCGCTGACTAACTGACTGATTGTTGACGTGCAGGCTTGCAGTACACCCAAGCATTCCTCGACGGTGGATAAGAATGGATCCTGGATCGGCCGGAAGGCGGCGCAGCAGTGGAACATCGGTGCTTGCGCCGCTAAAGCCGTTCTCTGATGCGTCAAGAGCGCCAACATCAGGTACCTTGTTGCAGCAACGCTGTGCAACCAAAGCTCGGTGGTCTGCAGCACTCATTTTTGCGATGCAGTCAGCGGCCATGATGGGCTGCGAGCTTCGTGCGGGTTCATTGTGAATTGCGGCGTGCTGTGGCGCACCATGTGTTGGGGTGCTACGTGAGCAGTGTTCAGGCGAACGCCGCTTATAAATGGCACAGCGGCCTTTGATCAACTCCTTCTGTGCTCTGTGCAGGCGCCAGCAGCATCAAGGAGGCAATCCGCGGCACCACCACCGGCCATACCGACAGCGCTGCGGCTTCGCCGCGCGAATCCTCAAGCAGCAGCAGCCGCTCGGCGTCTCCCACCGTTGCGCCGCGGGCTCCGCCGCCGCCTCCGACAAGCTCGGCGGGAAGCCCTGCCACCGGCGGAGCGCTCAGCGCCTCAACGGCGGAGGATGTTGACAGTGGCGGCGGCGGCGAGCAGGAGTTTCCTGTTTCCGGCTTCTGCCGCAAGAACACGCCCTACATCTGCCAGGTGACCAGCCTGGCGCCGTTGTGGCTACCGCAGGCCGTGGCTTCGCGACCAGTGCTATGGATGTCTGCTCAATGCTCAAGTCAGAGATCTACACGATGTGCATCAATCCTCGAATCCGCGCCAATGCAGTGTTTTCGTATGTTTCCTACGGAGCAGGTGCCGGGCTGCGGGCGGGACCTGTTGCGGGAAAAGGAGTACTACAGGCGCTACAGGGTGTGCCGCAACCACGCCACCGCCTGCGAGGTGCGCTGCACTTGAAGTGCGTGCAGCAGCAGCCGTGAAACCCCATCTGTGGCTACTGCTGAGTCTGGCAGCGTGAGGGTTTAGGTTTTAGGGTTTAGGCTCATGTCATATTGCCTCAGCAGGCATCTATGGAAATCATATTTCGTATGCTGACTTCTCAATGGATACCCTATTGTGCAGGTGGGCGAGCTGGGGAGCGAGCGCCGCTACTGCCAGCAGTGCAGCATCTTCCACCCCGTCGCCGACTTTGATGACGAGAAGCGGTGAGACTGCGTGGAATTGTCAATGCTCATAGCATTGCGGTGCCTCACACTACTGCCGTGGTTCATTAGACTGCTGCACCCTTTAGCAGAGCGCGTCTCTGTCGAGACCTTGACACAGTCTGCTAAACCCTTTGCTTCCAGGACCTGCCGGGCGCGGCTGCAGTGGCACAACAGCAAGCGGCGCAAGCGCCCGGAGCCGGCGGCCGCGGCGCCCAATGCGCCGTCGCCGCTGCCCAACATGTCCACCCGCAAGGCCACCCGCAGCCGCAGCGGAGCCATGGCCGCCGCCACCAAGGAGGAGGAAGTGGAAGTGGCCGCGGCGGCAGCGGCAGCGGCAGCCATCGCCAGTAAGAGCCCAGCCGGAGCAGCGCAACGGCCACAGCGGCGGCGCTCCAGCAGCCCGCCGGAGGCCACGCGCAGGGGGCTTCCGTCCTTCGCCACCGTCCCGCGAGGCAGGCGCTCGGCGCCCCACCCTGGGGCGGCGGCTGGTGACGCCGCGCTGACGCGCGCCGCCTCCCTCGGCAGCGGCGGCTGCGTGGCGGCGGCGGTGCAAGAGGGGGCACCCGCCGTCGGCTTCGGCAGGCTGGGCGTCTTTGGCTCGGCGCCAGAGCCGCACGGCTCCCTGGCAGCGGCGTCCGTCGCTTCGTGGGAGAGCAGCACGACTGCCGAGGTGGCGCCCGCAACCGCCGCGTGGCCTTGTCAGCAGGCCAGTACACCGCCACTCGTGTCGCTGCCGCAGCTGCAGCCGCCGATAGTGCCAACTGGTTTTGGTGCCTTTCTGACGCTCCCGGCGGCGCTGACGCTGCCGGGGAACGCCTGTCCGGCGATGCCGCCGCCGGGGCACGCATGGGCGCTGCTGCCGCAGCTGGCGCCGCGGCAGCTGCGGGAGCCGCTGCCGCTGTCGCCACCGGCACCTCAGCAGCAGCTGCTGCCGGTGTGGAGCAGCGCCCCGCCAACGGTCGAGAGTCCTCCGCAGCCCTCAATGGGCAGGCAATTCGACAGCGGCACCGCGGCTGCGCAGCCGCCAGCGCACTGGGCCGGCCCCGCGTCAGCTCCTGAGCCGGAGGCCGGCTTCCAGGCGCAGCTCGCGGCAGTGGCGCTGCAGTTCCCGGCCGTCGCCGCCGCTGCTGCCGCTGCCGCCGCGCCGTGGGGGCGGCCGGCCCAGCAGCAGCAGCCGGCGCTCGCTCCCTGGGACTCTGGCGCCGCCTGCCAGGCGCTGGCGGCGCCATGGGCAGGCAGTATTCCGCAGGAGCAATCGCCGCAGCCGCAGGACCGGCGGGAGCCCGTCTGGTCCCTGACAGCGGCCGTCACGCAGCCGAGCGCCCAATATCCCGCCGCCGGCGCCGCCGCCGCCCCTGCAGCCGCCGCCGGCCAGCAGCCCTTTGTCGGCCCCCCTGTGGTGGGCCTCAATTGGGGCGGCTTCCCCGAGCGCATCGCCCCGCCGGCGTCGGCAGCGGCGCTGGCGGCACCGCAGCCGGCCGGCGAGCACAGCCAGCTGTTCGAGCTCACACAGGAGGAGGCGTCCGCGCTGGAAGAGCTCAGCCAGGACATGGAGCTGTGCGGCGGCGGCGGCGGCGGCGGCGCACATGTGGCGCACCCGGAAGAGTGGGGCCTGCAGGCGCCGATGCAGTCGCAGCCGCTGCAGGGGCCGCCCGCAGGTGGGCAGTGCATGCAGATGAGGAATGAAATGCAGTCGTGTGCTCGGCCGGAAAGCAATGTTCCAGCTTTGGCAGAAAAGCCGCCCGGAATACTCAGGTCGAGGTGCAGAAGGGATGGAAGGAAGAATACGAAAGACTCACCGGTCTCCTTGCTGGACTGCAGGTGCTGGTGCTGCCTCCTGGCCGCCATGATTGCAGCGCAGCGCGCTGCTGCTGAAGGGGCCGTCCGCTGGCGGCGACAATGCGCCGCACGCTGCCGTGCCAGCCCCGCCGCTCGACTTTGGGGCCGCGTCGCCGGCGCCGGCGCTTCCTGGCAACAACCAGCATATGCTGCCGCCGCGCGTGCGCAGCCTGCCGGAGCCCATGGGTTCGCCGCCCCGCAGCTGGGCGGAAGGCGGAAGCATCAGCCGGCCGCAGAAGGCGCCGCCAGGCCAGGGCCAGCAGCTGGCGAAGCAGCGCAGCGCCTCGGCGTTTTCGGCGCTGCCTGGTGAGGTGGCGCTGCCGCCGCTGGAACTGTGGGGCGATGTGTGGGAGGGCCTGTGACGGCGAGGGAGGCGCGGCACAAGGTTCTGTGGAGAACGCCCAATCCAAACTGCTTTGGTTTCAGATTACTAGTGTCAGGTTTTATCTCAGGATGTCAGTTTTGGAGGTTGTGTCAGGAGAACAACTTTGGTGGCAGTGCAGGCGGTGCAGCAGGAGGGCGCAAGAACATGCGATCGGTGGCGAGGGTTGTTGACACAGCAATTTCGCCGCTGTGCTCTGCTATGTGGTGTGTTGATCGTGGCGGGGTGGAACTTGCCCCTGAGGCAAGCTGGTAGTTTAATTCTGGGCTGCTTACAGTTGTGCATCAACTTCAGTCGTGCGCTGGCAATTCTGCTTTCAAGATATAACTCAGAGGCGATGTCAAGATTGAGCTTGGGGCGCTGGCGATTCACCATCAAACTCACTTTGTACAATGCGCCCAAAAAAGTGAAACGTCCATACAATTCAAAGCAACCCCGGGAATCCTAACGTGTCTTGCGAAAGAATTGGCAACCTGGCCAGGCGGCGTCATGTGACGTGCAGTCCCCGCAAAAGTCGCAGGGGTCTGCTGTCCCGTTTAGCTGCGGCGCAAGGAGTGCTTTTGACCGACTCTGTGTGCAGTGTGCGGTTTCGTCCAGTCGTGCGACGTCGCTGCTGCGGCAAAAACCTGATGCCGGGAAAGGTGCCTCTCGAGGGCTGCCCGGCTTGACTAATTCTCTCAAAGCGCGGTCTCGAGGGACTCTGTTCGCCTGGCCATCTGTCGGCTGGGACCGCTGGTGTCGCGCCGGCCGGCGCGGCAGGGGTGGCTCTTCCCCCGCCGTGCGGCCGCCGCGTCACCGGTCGCCTTGCCCCTGGCGATCTGACGTCTCTTGTGGTTGTCCTTTCGGCCAGGCTCTTCCATGGACAGGCTCGCTATGGGGTCCGCGCCGCCGCCTCTCGAATGTTCTGTCTCATGGCTGTTGTTGTCGCTGGGGTGAGGTGTCGTTGCCGCCGGCGCTCAGAGGCGCCGGCGCCGGGTGCGATGTTGGGTGGGGGTCTCGTTGTGAAACGCTCACAGCCGCCGCAGGCTGTTATAGTGGGACCGTGGCTGCTTGGGGGCTGTGGGCGCCGGCGTCGGCGCGTCAGTGGTGACAGTGCCGCGCCGCTGGTGCAGCGCCTGCGCGAGCGCGCTGACGTGCGACGTCACCTCCGCCGGTGTGGCGGTGGGCGTCTTGCGACCCCTGCAGGCAGCAGAGGACCAGCAAGTGAGCGGGGGTGTTGTTGACTGCTGTTTTTATTGTTCACTGCTGCAGCGGCGGTGGCTTGGCAGAGAAGCAGTGCTGTCGGCGCCCTGCTCAATGCAGAGGCTCACACAGGTAGTGTCTGTGGCTTCTGGCAGACACAGGATCGTTGTGCTCACCGTGAGAGGTGGTTGTGGCCACGGAGCTGGGCCTGCACGGCAGGCGGCGGCGAGGGCAGAGCCGCTGCGGCGCTGCTGCTGCTGTTGCGGTGGCTGCGGCGGTACTCCTTCGCGGCCTTGTCGGCCGCGGCGTGTATCCGCGTGTCGGACTGCATGAGCTCGTTGACCAGGTCGTCCTCCGAGATGACGCCCTGCAGCAGTCGCAACAAGAAACGCGCATCAGCCGCTGGTAAGGCCACTTCAAAAGCGAAGGAGGAGGACATGCCGACTGCTGGAGGTCACATTCAGCAAATTGACAGCATTCACACAGATCGATGAAGCACATGCATGCAGCGATTACATATCAGACATGTGAAGTGGATTTGAGTGGGTGTGTTTGCGCACCCTGAGCTGCGGCAGGTCGGCGATGATATCGGCGGCCTCCTGGCGGGCGTCCGTCTCCACAGACTCCATGAATGAGGCAGAGTCGTAGTGGTGGTGGATGTGGATGGTGACGTCGCCGGCGCAGCCGCACGGGCAGCTGACCGGCGGGCAGGGCGCTGAGCCGGTGGGGGCTGCGGCAAGCAAGAATCGATGCGTCAGCACCAGCCGGCTACACAGGATACAGGCTACGATAGCATCACTGCAAGCTGACTGAGAAGACTTCAGGCAGAAGAATGGCAGATTTCAGGCAGAAGTGAGGGGTACCTGGGGTGGGCGGGGTGGCAGTCGGCGGGGTGCCTGGCGGCGTGCCCTCCCGGAAGTCTGGCGGCGGGAAGGCGTTGGGGAAGCCCTCGGTGCCCTTTGGCGGCGGCGCCGGCGAGCCGGAGGCCGAGGGGGTCGGTGTCTCCGAGGCGGGCGTCGGCGCTGCGCTCGGCGTCTCTGAGGAAGGCGTCGGCACGGCAGAGGGCGTATCCGAGGAAGGCGTCGGCGCTGCGCTCGGCGACTCTGAGGAGGGCGTCGGCGTCTCTGAGGAGGGCGTCGGCGTGTCCGCGGACGGCGTGGCCGTGGGCACGCTGTCGCGGAAGTCGGGCGGC
>JAABUW010002710.1_pt1 | contig 26444 bp, 19 predicted proteins | sample 5560081 | NCBI WGS metagenome assembly JAABUW01 (sample SAMN10711882, study PRJNA513363) | rock metagenome | isolation source: Antarctica rocks | place: Antarctica: Victoria Land, Knobhead sud | reverse complement strand
CACAACCTGGTCAAGATCGGGACCCTGGCCAGCTGATCGGGCAAGGCCGAAGTCCGATCTCTCCCGGATCCGCCGCCGCCGACCCCCCGATCTCAGCCCAGCGCGTTTTTCAGGTCGAAGTAGCTAGCGGTCGGGTTTCTGTTGCCGGCTGAGGCTTCATGGGTTAGCCATTGCTCGTGCCGGCGAGGCATGCGGCCACGGCGTGAGCGGCGTGGCGGGTCGAGGTTTGCCTTAGCCATGTCGTAGCGCAGGGTGGTGCGGCGGTCGGCGTGGCGCTTCGCGTAGTGCATGTCGACGACCGAGCTGGTGCCGGGCTACCTGGATGTGACCAAACTGGCGTGGCCTCGTTCCTGGCCCGTTACCGGAGCCGACGCAGACCGCCGATACCCAGGACCTAAATGCGTTCCTCGGCTGCTGCCGGCGCTACGTGCAGCTGCTGGTCACCGCGGTCAGCTGGAGCTGTACCTGCGGACCTGGACGGACGCCGGGTACGCGGCCGCAACCGTAGCCCGCCGATTCCTGAAATCACGGCATCTCGAGGACCTATCGGACCTGGAGGTGCGATGAGCGGCGAGGCACCGAGAGTTCGTAGGAACTCCGTGTAGTGACAAAGATGTTGGCTGAAGACGACCTCGGAGCCATCAACCGTCCTGGCCGTGGCCACCAAATGACCCAGAGCCACTCGTTCAACCCGAGGAGTGGAAACGGCCGCGCGTAGGGCACTGCTACCCGCTGACCCAAAGTAACGCGCTAGAGGACGACGGGGTTCGCCCCGCGACGGCCGGTCGGTCAGCGCCGCCACCGAGGGTGCAAGTCTTTGTCAGTCGTTTCGCACCTGTCAGGGAGGCTCTCCGGTGGCCGAGTGCGGACGGTAGTTGCCCTTGGCCTGGCCGTTGACTGGCCCTTGACTGGCCCTGGGCTAGCTTCTCCGCACGGTCGAACCGGCTGGAGGGGCGGCCTGTGGACGTTGGCGACGTGGTCACCGCGCTGTACGAGGGCTGCCCTGCCGGGCGCGGACTGTGGCTGTTGCCCCCGGCCGACCGTTGTCCGCCTGACCGTTCGGGCCACCGCGAACTGGACCCCACCGATTACCGGCGGCACCGTGCCTCGTGCATCCGAACCCTGCCGGGGCGCTGTCAGTTGCGTGGATGGGGACGGCCGCGGGCCGTCGTCAGTCGTTAACGATGGCCGAGGCAAGTGGTCGCAACGGCGAACATGAGCGACCGGTCGGACCGGGACGCCCGCATCCACGAGGTGCTGATCGCGAACCGTGCCGGGTTGGCATGGTCGCCGGCGGGTGGAGGATGCGATCCCCTGAGTGTTGCTGTCTCGCCGCTGCGCATCCGCCGTACAATTGCAAAGCGCAGTCATCGCTGATCGCCATCTTTGCCTTCGAACACCACAACCGTCAAGGGACTGATTCACTGCGTGTCTCGCGGCGCGGGGAGTCACTTTGAGTCAGCCTGTGTTGCAGCCGGACGCGGAGCTTGAGCAATTGCGGCTTCAGGCGTTTGCGGCGTATCGATCATTCTTCCATCTTGAGCGGGAAGCATGCAAGAGTGCGGTGTCGGCCGAGTTGTTAAAGCGTTACGACGAAGGCGACGTTCTCCACGAAGAAGGCGCAGCCGAAGCGTTGCACTCGATGGCACGGGTTCTCTACCGGCGCGCCTATGAGGTTAACGGATGTATGCCACGTTGGCAATGGTTAAGGACGCTGCGATACCTTCCGTCGGAAGCGTTCGGCGGAGGTCAGTTCCTCTACGAAGGGTCCTACCAGGAGCGGCGTCGAATAGTTGAGGCGTTGTCTGGTGTTCGGGCGCTCGATGGGCCTAATCCCAAGCAAGTTTGCGAAGAAGCCGTCTTCCGACTAGTGGCAGCCGGCACGGGCGTCGCGAACGCCGCTGTATTGCTACGCATGACTAGCAAGGGCGCGGGGCTGCGAATCCGTCGTGCTCACTATCCCGAGATTGATAGCGACAGCGACCTGGTGGCGGCGATCAAACTCTTCGACGAGCGCATGGACGGCGACCTCAATCTGGTTGCAGGAACCGTGGCACATGGCACGCCTCTCCGTGAGCAGCATTCCGTACTGGACATGCTGCTATGGACCCACCGCCCCGTACAGCCATTCAATGACTTCATTGCGAGCCGGGAGCAACTGGCTTGGCGGACGTTCGCCATAACGGACTGGGGCTTTGCACCCATCCATCAACATTTCAGATTACCCGGCGCAATGACGACGCTCAACTGGTATCATGAGGAACTGCCTGGACTTCTTGTGCTGAATAGCGCCATCATGTTGTTTCTAATTCTTGCTGGTGACAACGCTGTCGTTTCCGCAATGCGTTATGGCTACATCGCCTTGCCTTACAAGGAGCTCGAACAGTTCCTTGACCTGGCATTGTCAAGATTCGCAGACGAGCTGATTCAGTTGTTCGGTCGTGATGTTAGACGCACTTTGTCGGCAGCCACTTCCTTGAGCATAGCGTGGCGTAAGCCAGACTTCATCAAGCCAGGCTTGATTCCCTATGTGTCTGGGCCGATCCTACGTAAACACTCCAATGGGGTGGCCCTCGTGGACCTGGTCGCCGCCACTCACCGCGTGGCGCTGCGCTGCAGGGTGGTGGCATCGGCCGGACCTGCTTTGAAAGCTAGAGGAGATGACTTCGAAGAGCAGGTACGGCGAATGGTAGGCCACTCACCCTGCGGGCCCCGTCCAGAATCGGTTAGCCTGCCAGTCGGCGTTCCGATTCGGGCCGGCGGTCGGGCGCTGACGGACGTAGATGCTCTGGCCTACCGCGACGGCGTGGCTTTCTTGATCGATGCCAAGGCCATTGCACCTGTGGGCTTTGCGGAAGGGTTGTTCGCCCCCACGCGGAATCATCGCGCTGCGGTGGAGCGCGAGGCACACGAGTGGCCCAAGAAGGTCGCCGAGCTCCAAAGTCACGGATGCTTCGAACGATATGGTCTCGATCAGTGCCGTGAAGTTGTTTCCATAGTGGTCACTCCGGGCGCCCCTTGGGTGACCAGCGAACATGCCCTGGCGTGGGCGCATCCCGGCATTCGTCGTGTCGCGAGCTACGAGGAGCTCAAGAAGTTTCTGGATCTCGACCTGCACTCCTGACGTGATGGAGGCAAGCCCGACCGTTGCGTTCTGGTCGCGTCACGGGAACGTGACAGTGCTGTAAGTTGCGTCCATCGCGATCTGGCAACGACGCGACTCGGTGCCTAAAGCGTTCTTCGCCATCCTCTGCCGCGTGCTGGGCCAGATGCAGTCTGGGCAGCTTCTCATCATGCGTCCGGGGAGTCGCGCCGGTTGATGGCGTAGAGGAGGAAGCCTCTGGACGCGTCGTCTTTACCCTGCCGTTGCAGGTCATCGACCGTCAGAGGTCTGTAGATGACGCGTAGGTTGTCCCCAGCTTGGGCTGGCAGAAATTCTTGATTGCCAATCCTGCGGCGAGCTTCTGCCCGGCAGCGGCCCGCGGTCGCTCAGCCGCGTAAGCGCAGAGGCTAGCTCACCCTTTTCGTGCGAACTGAAAGCCTTCACTGTCTCGCTCGCCGCCGAGGTGAAGAGGATCGGTGCACGTCCGGGCACGCGTCGGTCGGTCATAGAAGGTCCTCGACTTCCGGCAGCTACGGGTGTGAACCTCGATCTCGCCCTGCTCGAGCACTTGCTTGACAGCGGCGATGTTGAACTTTGCGCCCGTAAGCGCGATGCCTCCAATGAGGAATTCTCCGAGCTGTTGCGGTCGCCTGACCTTCGTCGGTCGCTGTGGTTAGCGTCCCGTCAGGCGTGAACGGGCAAGGGGCCGGGGCCTGTGGACGTTGGCGACGTAGTTATCGCGCTGTACCGGAAGGATCTTGATCTCCCCGGTACGAACCCGGTCAGGGATTGGGGAGCCCTGGGTGCGATGCGCGGTCCGCCGTGGCTTCGGGCCGGCTGCCAAATGGCATGTGAAGAAGAACCGATCGACGCTGGCAACCGTGACGCCGGTTACGACGTCCGTAGTCGTGTGCGACAGCGCATGAATCATGACACTGCCCACCGCCGTATCGTCGGCGCTGAAAAATGGTTCGGGGTTCTCGGACGACGTCGGTTTGGACGGTATGCGAGCCGTGGTTGATCACCGAGAAGTGAGCGGTGGCGATCCCCAACAAGTAAGAACCGTCGGAGAAGTTGGTCCGGTACGAGAAGGTGTCACTCCCGTGTACTGCCTCGCCGTGTGAATTAGGTGTGACTTGGCCGGCACCCGTCAGCGTTGCGTGCGTTACGCCCGCTTTGATCACCGGCATGCATTCGGCCGGAGCGTCAGCGAACGTCTCAGTATTGGAGAAGGTGAAGCGCGTGACGGTTGCGCTCGCTCCTGCTGACCCCGCCACCGAAAGCCACCCCGCGGCTGAGACGGCCGCTACCAGCGCTACGCGTGCGACAGACTTGGAGTTCGTCCGCGTTGAGCGCTGGTGGCTGTGTGCTGGGAGTCGTCCGCCCGGGCGCGATGGGCGCGGCGGCTGTGAGAGGGTCCACGCTGGTCACGCCGGCGTGCCGCCGGCGAGGCCGGGGAGAACGAACATCTGGGCCGACCGGCGTCCCCGCCTGACTCGCATGAGCGCCTCCTGCGTTTGGCGGGCCGCTGACAGCGCGACCTCCAACTCCGCGCACTGCCCCTCCTGCCCGCCACGTTGCACAAAGTCCTTGCAGACTCGAGCCGCGCCTCGTGGGCGGCCGTGTGTGATCGATCCTCTCCTGGGACTGCAAGCGAGTGGGCCGGGGCGGCCAGACGGTGACGATGTGGTGACCCCACTGGCCGGCCGTCGCAGAGTCGAGCTCGGTGCTGATGCGGCTCTACCCTGCGGTAGTTGCCGCGGACGGGCGCCTGCGTTCGCCCGTTCTTGCGTCACGGGGGAATCGCACCCCCGAGCACCACGCGAAACGAGAAGCCCAACGGCGAAGGGGCTTCGCCGGAGGGTCACCAACCCAAACCGGCTGGAAAGTGATGCGCGGTTTCCTTCATGACCCTCCGGTCAGAAGTCGCGGCTGCTGGGAGTCGTTCCGGCAGCGCGGATGTCCGCCTCCAGCTCGTCGGCGACGTCGCTTGTGACGACGACCTTGATTTGGACTTGCGCCCAACTGATCTTGCCGTCGTCGGCGGCGTTTGACAGGTCCAGGAGTAGGCGCCGGACGCCGTCGCGGGTTTCGGAGTCGGCCATGCTAGTCATCAGGCTGAACGCGATCTCCCGTTCGGTCGCCACTGGCGGCATGGGGGGCAGCGGGGTGGATCTTGGCCTGCCGGGCGTCACGACCGTACCCCCACCGGGCGGCGTGTCCCCGCCGGGAACTGTCGGCCGGTCGTCATCGCCGGGCTGCGGGACCTCGACCGGCTTCGGCGGCGCGAGACGGAGACCTGAGGAGCCGACGGCGATGTCGGCCGGACGGGTAACGGCGCGGTCTGCGTCGTCGGTGCCGACGAGCCGGAGCTGTCCGGCGCTGACGGCCTCGTAAATCGCGCGCTGGAGGTCCCATTCCTGGTCGGGAAGCAGGGGCAGCCGGGGGCTGCTCCAGAACAGGTCCCGGAGCTCGTCTAGGGGACGGCCATAGTCCTTGGCGTCGAGGTTATGGAGCAGGGCCTTGGCAGTGAGTGCGGACGTGTCGAACGCCTTGCCGTGCCCGACTAGTGCCTTCCAGACCGCGCTGCCGTCGAGCGAGGAGTGGCCGCTGTCGGGCTCGAAGGCAACGGTCCTGTCGAGCCGGGGGTGGTCTTCTCGGTCGCCTTCCGCGAGGTACAGGAAGTGCCGGTAGGCGCGGCGGACCGCGCTTTCGAGGTTGCGCTTAGCCTCAGCGCGTTCGGTGCGGGCCTGCTCGGTGAGTTCCTCGTCGGCCCGGACCGCGTCCATGACGGCGACGCGGTCCCAGGCCAGGTAGGCAGCGGCTGCGCCGCGTGCGGCGGCCCGTCCCTGGGTGTTGACGACCGCGAAGACGGCGGAGGAGGCCCACTGCACTGGGACCTTGTTCGGCCCAAGGCCCATGACCGCCCGGATGCCCTCGCGCGTGTCCTTGTCGATCCCGTTCAGGAGGCTGAACTGGCGCGGGTCCAGGACGACCAGGCGGGTCGACCGGGCGTCGTCGATGCCTGCGGCGGTCAGGACCTCCAGAGGCCTGAGCCCCGGCTTGGCCTGGACGAACAGCTTGGTCTTGAACGGCCCGGTGACCATGAGGCGCTCGGTGGTCCGGGCGAGCTCCTCGTCGCGGTCGTCGTCGGTGATGCTCGTGCGGGACGCCTTCACGAGCATGTTCAGGGTGCGGCGGGTTGACATGAACAGCCGCGCGGCCAGGCCGCCCTTGCCGGCGAGAGACTCCACGCTCGACAGGCCGCCGCCCTCCACGTCGAGGAGCTCGGAGAGGACCGTGTCCGCCTCCCCGACGGTGTAGTTGGCGTCCGGGACGAATACGGCTGCCTTGATTTCGGCCTCCGTCGCGCCCTGCCGTCCGCCGGCGCGGGCACCGATGACCGAGCACAGGAACAGGCACGTGGCCGCGCGCTCAGCGGCGCGGGGGTTCAGCGGCCCGATGATCCCGTCGGTGCGCGCCCTGTCGAGTTCCCGGGCGGCGCCCTTCTGGTCGTCCGCGCCCACGATGTCAGCACTGGCGATCTGGCGGTAGTTCGCTTGTGTGCGGGTGTCGACGATCAGGCCGCTGTTAATGACGGCCTCGCGGACGGTCGGGTCGGACAGCGGCAAATCACCCGGACCGACAAGCAGCGGGGCCCACTCGCCGCGCTTCCCCCGCTGGTACTGCGCGTGCGCGGTGGCGGCGAAGATGCGGATGGTGGAGCGGACGCGCTGGAAGCCGGCGAGCTTGGCCCACTCCTGCTCGGCCAGGGCCATGAGCTGCGGGTGGAACGGGTAGCAGCGCGAGACCTCGTCCGCGAAGTCTGGCGACGCCGTCACCGGGACGGCGTCGAACACCTTCGCCCGCCAGGGTCCCGTCATCTTCGAGGCGAACGCGGTGGAGGTTGCCCTGAGAACCTCGGTCGCGGCGTGTCCGTCGAAGAGGCGACGGCGCAGAATCGCGGCGAAGTCGGTGTTGTCGTTGATCGTCGCGGTCTCGCCGTTGCGGATCAGCAGGTCATCGAGTTCCTGACGGCGCTTCTGGCCGGCGTCGTCCAGGTCGATGTTGTCGGACTCGGAAGCGATCATCACGACGATCGCCGCCACATTCGGGACGTCGTTCACGCTGTCGAGCAGCGCCCGCAGAAACGCCATGTCCTTGATCGCGAGGTCGGCGTTCTCGGTGAGGGAGAGCTGACGCACATAGTCGAGGATCTCGTCGACGAGGATCAGGACCGGTCGGCCCACTGCCGTGAGTGCCTCGACAATGCGGTGCTTGTCCGCGTAGCCGTCGCGGTAGCGCAGATACAGATTGTTGTCGCCTTGGAACAGCCGCCACAGGAACCGCTCGTGCAGGGTCTGGGCCGGGCCGTCGAACTCCGCAGCGCCTTTGCCGGCGGTCATGTTGTCGCAGGCCAGCACCACGACGACCGGGCTATTCAGGTCCGCCGGCGGCTTCTCGTCGAGGGCCGCCGCTGCCCGGGCGAACGCGTCCCGGCCGATGTCCGTGCCGCCAAGCGCCTGTGGGTGTGCCGCGAGGTGCCACAGCCCAATGAGGCCGTGGGACTTGCCGCCGCCCATCGCCTGGTCCAGACGCCAAAGCGCTCGAGACCGGGTGTGCTTCTCCCCGCCTCCAAGCCGAACAGCGACCTTCGCCATCAGATCGGTGAACAGCGGACTGGGGTGAGTGATCTCGCCGTAGTACCGCGCATCCGCGTAGGGCGGCCGGTCCGCGACGGTGCCGTGCACCGCCTGGAACAGCGACATCTGCACGTCGTCGATCGAGCCTGACGCGTGCACGACCTCGTCCCTAAGCTTCAGGACCTCCCACCAGGGGGTCACGGTGCTGCTCAAGACGGCTCTCCTGCCATGTCGGTGTCGAACAGGCTGCGCTGGCGGTCCCTGGACTCATCGGACTCGTGTCGCGCAGAGACGACGCCGCGGGCCACATTCCTGATGCCACGCCGTGCCCGGACCAGCGACGTCCACGCAACCGCGTCCGGGTCAGCCTCCGGCAGCAGGGACGACAGATAGCCCAGCGTCGCCCACAGGTACGCATCGTCGCCGTCACGCTCCGCCGCCACGAGCACCTGAGCGACATCGTCAATCCCGCCGGGCCACGCCTTTGCCATCGCCAGTGCCACGTCGATCACGGAAGATGTTCCCGCCACGATGCCCTTCCAGTCCTTCGCCGGTACGAGCCGGACGCCCTTATCCGCCTCCGATAGGACGCCCTTGAGCTCATCCATCGTCAGGTCGGCGGCGAGCGCCTGCCAGCGCGCTTCCGACTTCGGAGCGGTCGACCGCCGGTACAAGCGAACCCAGCCGAGCGTGAAGCGGGTGCGGGCGTCGAAGGTGTCCAAGGCGAGGTTTTCGATCGGCACTGACGAGGCGTCAATGACTGTCTTGCGGGCCACGACGAGGTAGTGAGCCGGGTCCACGGGATCACCGAGATGGTCGAGCACCTGCTCGTAACGTCCCACCACTTCCATAGCGGGACCGGCCGACGCCATGAGCTGATCCGTCGGCGCCAACTGCGATGCATCCCACAGCGAAATGCGCGCCTGGACCTCGCGCCTGACCTCCGCCTCGACAAGGTTCGCCCTGCCGTTGGGACGGTCCTGCGGAGCTGGACGGCACGACATCGTCAGCGTGGTGACGATGTTCGCCTTCCCCTGCTGACCGCCCGACTCGGTGCGGGCGGGCCACGAAGCCGTCAGCACGAGACCGGCGCGTGTGATCGCGCCCAACAGCCGGTGCCACACCTCGGGTTCGCCGTGGCCGAAGACGATGGTCACCACGCCGTCGGGCCTCACGACCTGACGGGCCTGCGCGAAGGCACGAGAGATGTTGCGGTCGTAGAACTCGCGAGTCCGGTGCTCGCCCGCCGCAACCCCGTGCTCCTTAACGATGAGTTCCTCGGTCTTCTCCTGCACGCCTCGCAGGTCAGCCGTAAACGTCAGGTCTGGGCGGACGGACAGGAGCGCGCGCTTGAGCCAGACGTAGAACAAGTCCGAGGAGTCGGAGTAGTAGACCATCGAGTCGTAGGGCGGATCCGTGACGACAGCCTCAAAGGTGCCGGGTCGGAACGGCAGGGATAGCGCGGAGCCGCGACTGATGGTGGCCGGGGTGCCCTGGCGCCGGCCAAGCTGCTTCCGCACCACGTTCACGGTGTCGCCGGTCAACGAATGCCACGTACCAGGGCCGGTCCCGAGCCCGGTCTCGAAGTAGTCGTACGAGAAACCGACTGTCGCCTCGTTGCCGAAGATGTGGTTGACGCCAGTCGAGCGTCCGTCCTTGTAGACCATGATCGAGGTGCCACGCGTCGACCGCTTGATCTTGCGCACCAGCGCGGAGGCGACGTAGCCGACGAGCGCCGCGGCGTAATCCTGCGAAAGGCCAAACTTCGAGAGCTCCTGACCCAGCTCGTTGATGATCCGCGTCAGACGCACGAACCCCAGCGTCTGACGCTGATTGCAGAGGTCGCCGTACGTGACAGCGCCGTAGAGCTGCGGGCGCACTGTCGCGCCGTTGCTCTCCGGGATCACCTCGTTGGGTACAGCGGGGAGACCCGGAGCGAACGCCGGTTCCGCCTCTAACGCTGCTTCGGCAGCGACTACGGCGGCGCGCTCCTCGTCCGTGGGCTGCCGGAAGAACTTGCTGACGGTGGCGTCGATATCGGCAGCGACGAGCAGTGCGTCTTCGCCCAACCCCGCAGCAGCAAGTCGCTGATGCGTGTCCTTGGCGTGACTGTGCTCGCAGAAGGGGCAGACCGCCGACTTGCCCTTGACGCTCTTGCCTGCCTTGAACGGCGCAACAAGCGTCGGCTGGCCCATCGGCGGACCGTCGTGCACAACCGCGTGGAAGGTTCCGCTCGGACGGTCCACCTCGATGCGGTAGCTCTGCCCGGGGTCGGACTTCGCGGGCGCCGGGTGGCGGAGAAGGAGGCTTCCCGTCAGCGGGAACCGGCGTCCGCACTCCTCGCACGGGAGGGTGACCGCCCAAACATAGCCCCACGGCTGCTTGCCGTTGACGCTCGGGTAGAAGTCGCGCATGGCGTGGTCGTAGCGGCGACCGACCTCGCGGAGTAGCTCGTCGACGTCCTGCGCAAGTCGCTCGATGCCCAGGACGTCGGAGCCACCGAAAGGCAGGGGCGGCTCGTCCGACCACTCGCGCATCGGGTAATCCGCCAGGAGCTGGCTCGCCAGTGTGGCGACGGGCGAGTAGTCGATCCCGTAGGAACGCGCTCCCAGTCGCGCAGCCTCAAGCGGGATCATGCCGCGTCCCGAGAAGGGGTCCAGGACGGCGGGAACCTCCCCGTGGTGCTTCAGCAGCTCTTGCTCGATCTCGCTTCGCGCGGTGTCGTAGCCGGTCATGGCCCGCCGAACGAGGTCCTGGAGCCTGCGCTGTTCCCCTTCGTCGTCCGGCCACGGCAGCAGGCTCGTTAGGACTGCGGCCTTCGCCTGTGCCAAAGGGCGCTTTGCGAACCAGGTGAACAGGGCGGCCTCGCGGTTCCCGGTTCCCCACCCGCCGGCGGAAGCGTGGCTCACCTCGGCGCACGGGAACCAGCGTTCGATCATGCGCACGGTTCGGACTCCTGGGTCTCTCGGGCTGCCTCCAGTGCGCTGCCTGGTACATGGATGACGACGTCTCCCCGGGACAGGTCTCGGAACGTCCGGACGGGGTCCGGGTAGGCGCCGTACATGCGACCGTTCCCGTCGTTGCAGTGGTCAACGACGAACAGCCAGTAGCCGCTGCCGTGCTGCGTCGCGATGAGGACCTCGTTAGCGGTCATGCTGATGCCGTTGCTGCTGGCGGCGTTCCAGACGCCCTTGACCTCGACGAGGCGCTGCTCCCGGCCGAGGCTTGCGTGCAGGTCATAGCCGCGGCCTTCGGTGTGGACGTCAGCGACGGCGAAGCCCTCCGCGCGGAGGAGGTCTGCGACGTGGTCCATCGAGATGCGTTCGCTGTCGGTCTCGGTCGGTTCGGCGGCCGGCGCGGCGGCGGTGACCCGGGCCCAGGTGACCTGCCGCGGCCCGCTGATCGTCACCTCGCTCATCTGGCGCAGGTCCGCGATGCGGGCGGCCGTCATGGCCTTGAGGCGGGCGCGCTCGGCCCGGCGGGCGTCGCCGTCAGCGATCTCGTCGGTGAGGTCGTTCGGGAGCTTCCCGAGTTCGCCGCCCGCGACGCGGAGCCAGTCGTCCAGGGCGGTTGCTCGGCGCGTCTGGTCCTCCTGTGCGGCCATCGCGGCGCGGCCGTGCGCGTCGTGCGCGCGGCCCGGGTGCGGCTTGCCTGCGGGGGTGTCGCTGGTGGTGAGGTTCGCGAGCATCGCCCACTCGACCTTGCGCGCCCCGGCGCTGTCGACGCGGACGAGGCAGGACCAGGTGCCCTTGCGGCGTCCGCCGGCTTCATTGAGGTCGGCTTCGTAGGCGAACAAGTCGTAGTCGGTGCTGCTCGTCTGGTCGATGAGCGCCCCGCCCCGATGCAGGGCTGGCGCGAGCGCGTCGGCGCACAGGGCGATGAGGGCCTTGTACGGCGGGTCGCTGGGACCGAGGTTGACGGCGTCTGCGACGGCTGCGCCGCCCGCCCGGGCCTGGGCGAGCGACTTCCCACTGCTCGCGACGAGCGCGGTCGTCCCGGCCTTCCGCTCGCCGGGTGGCGCGAACTCCTTTGGGAGCGGCATCCCGTCGTCGCGGGCGAGCGTGAACATGCCCTCCCCTGCGGCGTGCGGCTGGACGCTCACGGCCCCGCCGGCGGCAGCGCGGTGGAGGAACGCCTCGACGATCGCCGGGTTGATCCGGTCCAGCTGCTCGTCCTGCAGGGCGGTGACAGCCTGGGCGATGTCGACGCTGGTCTTGAGGGCGCGTTCCTGCGCGTCGGCGCGCTGCGCGGCGTCTGCGAGCCGCATCGCGGTGACCGCGCCGACGGCGGCGAGGGCACGGGCGCGCTGCACGTCGTCTCCGAACGTGTCGGCGAGGACCCTGCCGAGGTCGTCGTCCGCAAGGCCAACGAGCTCCCCGACGAGGCTGAGGCTGTCGAACATCCGGCCTTCGAGCTGGTTGGCGGCGGTGACGAAGTTCCCGAGCAGGACCTCCAGCACCTCGCCTTCGCGCGTGTCGGTGGCGATGAGGTTGTAGAGCTCGACGTCGCGGGTCTGACCGACCCGGTGAATGCGACCCATCCGCTGTTCGAGCCGGACGAGGGACCACGGGATGTCGTAGTTCACGAGGACATGCGCGGTCTGAAGGTCGATGCCTTCGTTGCCTGCGTCGGTGCTGACGAGAATCTGGAAGTCCCGGCGGGCGAACGCGTCACGGCTGTCGTCGCGCGTGTGGTGGCTGTCCCGCCCGCTGTACCGCCGGGCCGTGTACCCGGCGTGCAGGAGCTTCTGGACGAGCCAGTCGGCGGTGTCGGCGTACTCGGTAAACACGACCGCCTGCTCGCCGTTCCCGGGCTTCACGCCGTTCCGGCCCAGGCATGTCAGGGCGAGCGGGTCCCACTTGCTGACCGGCAGGTTCAGGTCCGCGACGAGCGGCTCCAGCCGTTTGAGGAGCGCGTCGATCTCTCTGCGTTCGGCCTTCGCGGACTTGCTGCCTTCGTGGATGACCCGAGCCTCGTCTGCCTTGGGGCCGTCGTCGCCGTCAGGGTCGGCGTCGTGCGCGGCTGCGGACGGCATGACCGTCCCCATTCCGTCGCGGCGGCGCTTGAGGGTCTCCGCGAGGGCGTACAGGCTGGAGGCGGCGCGCTTGCCGTAGACCGTCTTCCCGAGCGGCACGGCGACCGCAGGGAAGTACCGGTCGACCAGGTCCAGGGCCTCGATGTAGAACTCGGCCTCCACCGGGGACAGCCTGACGCTGTGGTTCTCGGCGTGCCGGCCCTTGAAGAGCTTGGTGACGCCGTCGAAGTCGACGAGGTCTTCCTTCATCCGGCGCAGGAAGTGGACCCGCCCGGGCTTGACGCTGCGAGACGGTTCCCGGTTGCTCTCAACCGGCGGGTAGACCTCCGGGTCGACCAGGTGCAGCAGGGCCCGGAACAGCCACTCCTTCCCGCGGTGCGGCGTCGCGGTCATCAGCAGCGCACGGGGGGTGTTCAGGGCGAGCATCTGCCCTGCCTGGTAGTGGCCGACGGCGGTGGGCGTGAGCCGGTGGGCCTCGTCGAACACAACGGCGTCCCAGCCCATGCGGTCCGGGTGGACGGCGTCCTGCACGAGGCCGTTCACCGACAGGAGATCCAGGCTGACGATCCACAAGTCGTGGTCGCTTTCTAGTCCGTGCTCGCGGATGGTCTGGGCGGTGATCGCTCGCAGTCCGCCGCCGAAGAACCGCTCGAAGTCCGCCTGCCACTTCGTCACGAGGTGCGCCGGGACGACGATCAGGGCCCGGCGGACGAATCCGAGGCGCTGCATCTCCCGCAGATACAGCCCAGCCATGATGGTTTTGCCGGTACCGGGCTCGTCCGCGAGCAGAAACCGCAACCGAGGCTGAGGGAGCATCGCGCCGTACACCGCGTTCATCTGGTGGGCGTACGGTCGCAGAGGCGTCGACGCGAGGACCGCCGACCGGGCACCGGAACCGGCGGCGCGCATCCAGGCCGTCCACAGCCCGGCGAGTAGCGCGGCCGAGTCGCCTGCTCCGTCTTCGGTGAGTACCTCGCACGCCTGGGCCTGTGCAGCCGTGAGCTGGACCTTGGCGAACGTGCCGGAGGCCTGTTCCACGAACAGCAGCCAGCCGTCCCCGACCTGGTTCGCCATCTCGATCAGGACGTGCCCGGGCAAGTCAGTGCGGTGCGGGATCCGCACTCGCTGCCCAGGCTCAAACCTCACAGCGTGACCCTAGGGGCACGCGGAATGACGTGGGTATGGCTCCCAGCTTCTCGAGCAGAATCTCCCCGAATTGAGTCCGCGGCCGGTCGAATGATCGCGTCAGCGACCGTACCGCTCGGACGCCGAATGGGGCGACGCTCTACCAGCCGTCCGGCCGCCGAATCTGCGACCACCACCCGGTCGCCAGAAGTGGACCTCGTCGACATCGAGCCTTGCCGCAAGGAACCGGTACCAGTCACGCTGGAGGGCCTGTTCGTGCTGACTGCGGCTTTTCTGGCCGCCCGCGGCTACTGCTGCCAGCCGGGCTGCCGCCACTCCCCCTGCGTCGTTGATTCCTCGACATTGCCGTGACCGGGGGTCTGTCAGGCGCCCCTGCCTGCGGTGGCAGGCCATCCCGTGTGGGATGCGAACGGCAAGGTCGGGCCGGGCACGTCGCCCAGACGGCAGGTCGCACGCATAGCCTGTCATGACTCTGGCAGCGGCTGCTTGATGTTCTCCGGCGAAGCGCCGACGAACCGCAGCCCCGGGCTTAGGCGGCGGCTGCCGTGTCCTGGTCGGCCTGGTCTGCGGCCGGGTCGTCGAGGCTGCGCAGGATGCTGCGGGCAGCCGTGGTGACGGCTTCGGCGGCCTGGCGGACGGTGCCCAGGTCCCCGCCGGCCCAGTGCGCGACGTAGGCGAAGGTGTAACCGGCAGCGTCCATCCCGGCGAGGGCGGTGACGATGTAGGCAACCGACTCCGCCTCAACCTCGCACCGGCCGCGGCAGGTGGTGTAGGTGGGCAGATCGGCCACATGCCCGCACTCGATGTGCCCCAGCTCATGGGCCAGCGTTCTCACGGCCTGGGCGTCGTCGACGTCGCCGCGGACCCGCACAGTGCGGCTGGCCGGGTCGGTGTAGCCGTTGGCCCCGGAGCAGTCCCCACGCGCCACGGTGTAGCCGTGACCGGTGACCTGGGCAGCCAGGTGATCCCACAGGCCGGCGGGGGCTTGGCCTCTGAGCAGCACCGGCGCCACGTCGGGCAGTGGCTCCCCGTCGGTCTGGGCCACGTCGAACACGAACACCCGCCGGAACCCGCGCACCTGCCTGCGCCCCGGCTCGACAGGCTGCGCTACTCCCCCGGCCGCGGCGGCCGGGGCCGGCTGGCCGTCGGGCTTGTCGGCGGCGGGCTGGGGCCGGTAGGTGCACGGCGCGAGGATGGCGATCCCCCGTTCGCCCTTGCGGACCTGCCGGCCCAGCCCCTGCCAGGTGCGGAACCCGGCCACCCGGGTGGCCGTAGGGGCCTGCATTCCGATCAGCAGCAGGTTGCCCAAGCTGTAGGAGTGGAACCGGGCGGCCGTGTCGAGCATCGCCCGCCAGGCGTCGCTACTGACCAGGGCTGCGACTCCTTCGGTGATCTGCTCGTGCAGCTCGGCGAGCTTGTCGTCTCCGCTCTTGCCGGTGGTGCTGGTGGTCTTGTTGGTAGCCATCTTCGGTGACCTCCCTGTCCCGCGCTGGGCGGGTGGGCCGGTGTCCCCCGGCCATGAGGGCGGTGGGTTCACCCCGCCGCCGTAGGGCCGCCCGGAGGGGCGGCAGAGGCTCACCGTGCAAGGGGGTAGTACGCCGAAGATGCTTCCCGCGGAGCGCCCGAGGAAGGATCTTGGGCGCCCTTGTTCGGGGAGGGGCCGCCCCGCACAATCCGGGGGGCAGCATTGCCAACAGCCAGCCGGCCGCAGGCCGACAGAATCAGCGCGTTAGTAAACGAACAGCGGGACCGGGGCGTGCAGCCGCCGGGGTACTTAACCTGGTAGGCCTGACACGCATAGTCGGTCGGTAGGGCGAGCGCCGCGGGCAGCGGCGCGAGGTTCGGCGAAGGCAGCTCGGTCACGAGGTAGGGCGCAGATCCGCCGCTCGACAACGGCGGATGGGGTCGATTCCGAGCAAGGCCTGCGCCCCCTTGTCGGAGCCGATGAGTTGTCTCCCGTTGCGGCCGCCTCTTGGGCGTGCGACGACGTCATGGAGGCAGGTAATAGGTTGCGGGGATGCCAGGGCTCCTGGGTGGTTGTGTCGCCGCTACTCGTGCGCTGCTCGCGATGCAACACGGTTTCTTTGACGCTGGACTCGGTCGCTTCCTGGTGTCTCCCGGCTTCGCGGGCTTGGCCGCGCTAGTGGGCGGCAGTTTGGCGTATGCCGCGGCCCGCCGGAAGGGTTCAGACGACCGAGAAGCTGCACGACAGCAGCGCTGGTGGGAGGCTGTGACCTGGGTTTATGATCGTGCTACGGGGGAGCGCGTGGAGGCGCGACTGACCGGAGCCCTCGCACTGGACATGTTGGAGCGGCTGTTCGACGAGGCACACACTGATCTGGAGCTGCAGACTGTGCTCGGTCTGCTTGGGCTCTTCCGAGACGAAACGGAGGCCGCCGAGTGACAGCCCCTCGACAGCCATCGCGGCCTGTTGATGAACCGACGGTGGCGCCGGAAGCCGCGATCGACCCTGAGGGCGGCCGCGCGTTAATCATTGACGTGAGGAACGTTCCTGACGATGCTGGACGCGCCAGGCGTACGACGCCGGTTGCCGACGCGCAGCAGACAGGGGCCTCAGGCTGGGTCGAGCTAGCTCATGCGATGCCTCCCGGCCCTGACGTGTGGCTTGTCGTTCCGGAGGACGGGCAAATCCTGCTGCACTTTCAGTCAGGGCTAAAGGTGCCGCCGACAGTTGCCGATGAAGTCAAGGTGACGACTGCGAATGCTGGCCCGACTGACGAATCTGTTCAGGGTGCAGTGATACCACTTTGGAGCAAGGCCGACGTAGCTCGCCGCGATGCTCTGCTCGAGCGCGTGGAGACGAAGTTGGCGCAACGCAAGGCGGGGAACCTGACGAAGCCAACCGCCGGTCGCTGACCGGGCCATTCGGGCGGTGCGATGCTAGGCCGCTTCACCAGCGTCCGACATTACTGCCCTGCTTGTCGGGCGATCTCTCGCGTGTCGTGTAGCGGAAGTCGGCGCCTGCCACGCCAGCTGAGACCGGATCCACCGTCGGCCCATCTGGTGAAGGCGTGAGGCGGTTCAGCGGCACTGCCCGGTTGGCGGCGTGCTTGTTCGGACTGGGCTGGTCGGTGGTGTCTACGTGGTGAGCTGGTCGGTCCTTGACGGGATGGGTGGGTCAGGCCGTGAGGAGCGGGCCGTGCCGCGCGGCGGTGGCCATCTGTTGCCAGGCGGTCTCCCAGGGCCGGTTGCGGGGTAGGTGCAGGACCACCTTGCGGGCTGAGCGGGCGAGGCGGCCAGGCACGTTGATCAGTTGAGCCCTGATCGTGGCGGTGGTGGCCTTGGCGTGGAACACCGACGCCAGCGCGCCTGCGGCGCGGGTCAGGCTGAAGGCCATCGCGGCGCAGACCAGCCAGGCGCTGTTGGCCCAGAACCGCCCCTCAGTTATCTGGAACCGATCGACTGGTGTTCGTGACGTGTACGAGGCGGGCGATCTGCTCAGCGGGGTGTGTTGTGGATGCGATTACCTTCCGTTGTCCATCACGGAGACGGAAGGTTCTCAATGCGAGTGCAACGGGTGCTCATGCCGGATTCTCGGGTCGAGTCCTGGAGGTGCTTGGCGATGACCATGTGCCGGTCGAGCCGGTTGAGCGGTTCCTCGCGTACTTGGCTTCGGTCGAACGGTCACCGAACACGGTCAAGGCCTATGCACACGATCTGAAGGACTGGTTCACGTTCCTCGCCGGACGGGGTCTGGACTGGCAGTCGGTCACGTTGGAGGACGTCGCCGGGTATGTCGCCTGGCTCCGGCTGCCCCCGGCGGCTCGAGACGGCCTGGTGCAGGTACTGCCGACGGTGCAGCATCACTGCGGCGAGGCGAGCGTGAACCGCAAGCTCGCGGCCCTGACCTCGTTCTGTGAGTTTCATGCCCGGCACGGGGTGGCGTTGGGCGGGCTGTTGGTCACGATGGCACCGGCCGGTCGGGGGTGGTCTTCGGCGACCTCGTTCAAGCCGTTCTTGCACCACATCACCAAGAACGATCCGCAGCGTCGCCGCACGATCAAGCTGTCGACGTCATCGCCTCGGCCACGGGTGCTATCCGCCGTCGAGGCACAGCAGATCCTGAATGCGTGTGGGCACTTGCGCGACCGGTTGTTGTTCGCGCTGCTGCTCGATACCGGGGTGCGGATCGGTGAGGCGCTCGGGCTGCGGCATGAGGACCTCGACATCGCCGGCCGGCAGGTGGCGGTGGTGTCGCGGGTCAACGACAACCGGGCTCGCGCCAAGGGCGGCCGGTCCCGGTCCATTCCGTGCGGAGTTCCGCGTCGACCTCTATGTCCCCGACCCCGATCATCCGGTGCTGGGCCGCGGCACCTGCCCGGTGACCGGGTGCGACAGGTCGCCGACCGGGAACGGGTTGTGCTCGAGCCACCAGAAGCGATGGCTCGACCGGGGGCGGCCCGAGCTCGCCGAGTTCCTCACCGACCCCGGGCCACCGGTGAACGGGCGCCGTGACCTGACCGGCTGCACCGTGGCGGGCTGCCGCTACGGATCCAGCGGACTCGGGCTCTGCATGCGCCACCGCAGCGCCTGGACCGCCAGCGGCCACCCCGACCCGGCGGTCTGGGCCATCACCGCGCTGGCCGCGGATCCGGCGGATCGTACGATCTGCCGGTTGCCGTTCTGCTCGTTGTGGACCGACAGCGAGCGGAACCTGTTCTGCAAAGCGCACGAGACCCGGTGGCGGATGCAGGGGCGTCCCGAGGTCGAGGAGTTCATCGCTCGTTGTCTGTTGGCCGGCAGGGACCGCATCGACTTCTCCGGGCTGGCACCCCAGCTCAAGCTCGAACTGCAGTACGCGGTCCAGTGCCGGGCCGACCAGGCCACGATCACGGTGCCGCCACCGGTCGTGGCCTGGACCATACGGAAGGCCCGCGAAGCGGAGGTGATGTCCCTGCTGGACCACACAGCACAGTGGTGGGCCGACACGGCCGGGCCGAAGACGAACAGCTATCCGGCGTTCCTCGCCTTCGCCCGAGACGCGGTGGAGACGCTGCACGAGGGCACCGGCTGGCAGGTGGAGTATCCCCGCGACGTCTGGCGACTGGAGCGGCTGCCCGGGTTGACCGGCAACGCCGGCAAGACCCATGCGCGCCACAGGTTGCGCTTCGACCGGATCGCCCAGCCCTGGATTCGGGTGCTGGTCAAACGCTGGTCGCGGCTGCGGCTGTCGTCCGGAATGGCCGTCGGCACGGTCGCGTCCGACGTCAAAGCGCTGAGGCGTTTCAGTGAGTTCCTGGCTGAGGCCGCCCCGGAGGTGGACGCGCTGGCCGGCGTGGACCGTGCGCTACTGGAGCGCTATCTCGCGTGGCTGGCCACCGCCGGCTTTGGGCACGGCGCCCGCGAGGATGCCGTGACCTGTCTGGGCATGTTCTTCCAGGCTCTGCGTCAGCACGATTGGGACCCGAGCCTGCCGACCACGGCCGTCTTCTTCGCCGGCGATCTGCCCCCTCGTCCGAGCAGACTCACCCGGCATCTGGCCGAGCACGTGATGGCCCAGGTCGAGGCGACGGCCAACCTGGATCGATGGCCCAACCCCGAGGGGCGGCTGGTCACCTTGATCTTGATCCAGTGCGGTCTACGCGCCACCGATGCCTGCACGTTGTCCTTCGACTGCCTACTCCACGACGGTCAGGGTGCCCCCTATCTGCGCTACTTCAACAACAAGATGCGCCGCGAGGCCGCCGTCCCCATCGATGCCGACCTCGAGGCCGAGGTCCGTGCCCAACAGCAGCGGGTCGCGGCCCGGTGGCCGCAACAACACCCACACCTGTTCCCCCAGCTCAAGGGCAACGTCGGCGGTCAGCGGCCGTTGAGCTACTACAGCTACCGCGGCATGCTCAACTCCTGGCTGGCGCTCTGCAAGGTCCACGACGAGCACGGCCAGCCGGTTCATCTGACCCCGCACCAGTGGCGTCACACGTTCGCCTGTCGCCTGATCAACCGCGACGTCCCGCAAGAGGTCATCCGGGTCCTGCTCGATCACCAGTCGACGCAAATGACCGCGCACTACGCCCGGATCACCGACCAGACCGTTCGGCGGCGCTGGGAGCAGGCCACCAAGGTCAACATCAAAGGCGAGCGGATCGACATCGACCCCGACGGGCGGTTGGCCCAGGCGCAGTGGGCTAAGACCCGCTACGGCATGGCCACCCAGACCCTGCCGCACGGATACTGCGGCCTACCGGTGCAGAAGAGCTGTCCACACGCCAACGCCTGCCTGACCTGCCCGGTGTTCCTGACCGGGCCGGAGTTCCTTCCCGAGCTCCGTGAGCACCGCGGACGAACGCTGACCCTGATCGACAACGCCCGCGCCAACGGACACACGCGGGTAGCCCAGATGAACACCGAAGTGCTGACCAACCTCGACAAGATGATCGGCGAGATCGACGAGCAACCGTCAGGGGCCGCAGATGCGGGCTGACAACTCCCACCACCTCATCGCGGCCGCACGACAGCGAGCCGAGCAGACCCGCACCCGGGCGCTGCGCGCCCTGCGACGCCTGGACGAGTCCGGCGTCGCGGTCACCTTCGAGGCCATCGCACGTGAGGCCGGTGTCTCCCGATCCTGGCTTTACGGCCAAGCCGACCTACGAGCCGAGATCCAAGCGCTACGCACACGAAGCTGCCCATCGTCCCCAGCGTCGTTGACCCCGCGGCGACAACGCGCCAGCGACGCATCCCTCCTACGCGGACTCGAAGCGGCCACCTCACGGCTACGCCAGCTCGAGGACGACAACCAGCAGCTGCGCGAGGCGCTCGCCGAGGCGCTCGGCATGGCACGCACCGCCCGCGTCACCGGAACGACCCCACAACGCGACACGCCCGGCCGACAAGGCACGAAACTTATCGGCCCGTGCTGATCCCAGCCACGCGACCGCTGCGTCGAGAACATGTCCATAACACAAACCCGCAGATCAGCGGCCTGACCACGGGAACGACTCAAGATAACGGAGGGTAGGTGCGCCAGCGGGCCGTTCTTCAGGTCCGAGCTGGTGCTGTTCGCCGGTCGGACCTAGGTCGCCCGGCACGAGGGGCGACCGTGCGGGGCAGCGAAGTCCTGCCTCTGGACCACTACCTGGACGTACTGGCCCGCAAGGCCGGTGCGTTGCGCGGCGCGACCGCGCTGGTCCAAGCCCGGGCCGCCGGGACGTGCACCAGCGCGCATGAGGCGTTCTGGGCCGCGGCCCGCTCGGCCCCACGGCGACGGCGGCGGCACCCGTGCCCTGGTCGAGGTCCTTCTGCTGCACCGCAGCCATGCCCACGACGACGTCGTTGCCGGGATCACCGCCGCGCTCCTGGTCGGCGCGGTCAGCCCCGACGTCGTTCCCATCACGATTCAGGCGTCGGCCAGTCGTCGCCTAGGCGCAGACGAACGTAACCGTTGAACGATGGGGACGCTGTCCGCGTTGCCGTTCTCGCCCGGTGACGACCAGGAGGCGATGGTCCAGGGGCTCCTCACCCCCGGCGCCGCCGTCGAGGTCGTCCAGGCCCGCATGCCACCGGCAAGACCACCGCCCTATCCGCCGCCCGGCTCGGCTGGAGGCAGCCGGCTATCGGGTCCTCGGCTCGGCCACCGCCGCCCGGAAGCTAGCCCACGCCGGCGGCATCGAAGAGTCCTCCACCCCGGCCCGGCCCCTCGGCGACCTGACCCACGACGAGCACGCGGCTTCACCGGCAACACGGTCCTGGTCGGCCGGGTCTGCGGCCGGGACGTCGAGCTGCCGCAGGATGGTGCGGGCAGCTTTGGTGACGGTTTCGGCGGCCTGCCGGACGGTGGCCAGGTCCCCGCCGGCCCAGTGCGCGACGTAGGCGAACGTGTAGCCGGAGGCGTCCATCCCGGCGGCGGCGGTGACGATGTAGGCGACGGACTCGGCCCGACCTCGCAGCGACCCCGGCAGGTGGCATAGGTCGGCAGGTCGGCCACATGCCCGCACTCGATGTGGCCGAGCTCGGGGGCCAAGGTCCGGACGGCCTGGGCGTCGTCGACATCTGCCCGGACCCGCACAGTACGGCTGGCAGGGTCGGTAGCCGTTGGCACCCGAGCAGTCCCCACGCTCCACGCTGTAGCCGTGACCGGTGACCTGCCCGGCCAGGTGAACCCACAGGCCGGCGGGAGCATGCCCGGTGAGCAACACCGGCGCCACCTCCGGCAGCGGCTCCCCGTCGGTCCGAGCCACGTCGAACACGAACGCCCAGCGGAACCCGCGAACCTGCCTGCGCCCCGGCTCGACAGCCGGCGACACTCCCCCGGCCTCGGCGGCCGGCGCCGGCTGGCCGTCCGGCCCCCCGCCGGCGGGCTTGGGCCGGTAGGTGCACGGCGCCAGGATGGCGATCCCCCGTTCGCCCTTGCGGACCTGACGGCCGAAGCCCTGCCAGGTGCGGAACCCCGCCACCCGGGTCGCGGTGGGGGCCTGTAGGCCGATCAGCAGCAGGTTGCCCAGGCTGTAGGGATGGAACCGGGGCGGCAGTGTCGAGCATGGGCCGCCAGGCGTCACTGCCGACGAGAGCTGCTACTCCTTCGGTGATCTGCTCGTGCAGCCCGGCGAGCTTGTCCCCGCCCGTGCCCGCGGTGCTGGCGGTCTTGTTCGCAGCCATCGCCGGTAACCTCCCTGTCCCGCACTTAGGCGGGTGGGCCGGTGTCCCCCGGCCATGAGGGCGGTGGGTTCACCCCGCCGCCGTAGGGCCGCCCGGCGGGGCGGCAGAGGCTCACCGTGCAAGGGGGCGGTACGGCGAAGATGCTTCCCGCGGAGCGCCCGAGGAAGGATCTTTGGGCGCCCTTGTTCGGGGAGGGGCCGCCCCGCACAATCCGTGGGGCAGCTTGACAACCAGTCAGCCGGCCGCAGGCCGACAGAATCAGCCGTCAGGAGACGAACAGCGGACCAGGCGGGCTTGGGGGCCCGGGTTACACCACTCCCCGGGAACCCCAAGCCTTCATCCTGCGCTGTCCAGCTCGTGGTAGACCGCTTCCAGGTCGGGTGCGCCGAAGAAGTGGTCGTGAGCCAGAGCGAACGAGGCGACTGGAGTGGCGCGTGCGGTGTTCGCTCGCATAGCGGCCGCGGCGGGGCCGCCGAAGGCACTGTGGAACCGGCGGACGGCCTCTCCGGCTTGAACGGAGAACTTGCGTAGCGCCTCGGGTTGTCCGGGCTCCGAAAACTTCTTCCGGGCTAGCTCGAGCGAGCCATTAAGTTCCGGCCAGGCGCGCCAGAAAGGTATCCATCCGGCATTAGGCAGTAGATCGTCGACAAGGTCGGCGTGCTGATGCAAGTGTTTCTTCCACCCGGGCGCGGTCGGGTTGTCTTCGCCCGGGTCGGCCGCCTTGCCCATGGTGATCCGGTCTCCGCTGGCCTTGTCAAGGACTACCTGCACGTGAAACCACTGGTGCGCGGCCAGCGCGAAGAGGGCCCGGCCGTTCTCACTCAGCATGGTGTACACAACCAGCCGGGTCTGCGGGCTAGCCGCGGTGAAGTAGGCGAGCACGCTCAACCCGGTTTCGGTGGTGCTGCTGAGGTCGAAGTCGACGAACACCGCCGACCACCGGCTGGGAGGACCGGCCGCACGCACATCAGCCAGCGTGCCGTACGCGTCGGCCTCGCCGGCCGGAAAAGCGGCCTTGAAGCCGTCCCGCATGGCCGGATGGTCATCTACCAGCAGCACCCTGCTCACGACGTGTCCTCCTGCGCTGTTGTAGGTGTAGCCCGCCAAGAGGCAGTCACAGTCTTGCTGTTCGAGCGTTCTTCGAGGATCAGCTCCCCACCGCGGCCGGCGAGACGCTGCTGGAGACGGCGAAGCCCCCCATTCACCCGGAGCCAAGAGCCGGTGGGGAAGGGCGGGGCGTCGTCTCGGACCGTCGCAACGTATCGCTCGCCGCGCCGCTGCAGCGACACTGCGACAGCGGTTGAACCGGCCTTGGCGCTGTTCATGGTGAGGTCGTCGAGGACAAGCCGGGCGGTCTGCCGGTCTTCCAGGCTCATCGGCTCGTCAGGTGGGTTGAAGCTGACGAGGATGCCGAACTGGCCGCTGATTGCGTCGAGGCGGCCGACGAGGACCCCTGGCCAGTCGGCGGTGACGTCCAACCCGATCTCCAGGGCCAGGCTTTCGCGGTAGCCACCCTCGACCTGCCTGACCATGTCCCACAGCAGCGGGTCTTGGCCCTCGTACTCCACCGCTAGGCGGCGCAACACAATCAGCGGATTACCGACCAAGGTATGCAGCGCGCCAGCCACTTCCGTCCGTCCGGCGAGCTGCCGCTGGTCGGCGTACTGCGCCCCCAGTGCGAAAGCCCGATCGGTCTCCCGGACCCGCAGCTGGAACAACCCAACGAGCAGGCAGACTCCGCCGGCGAGCCAGCGCTGATTGCCTGGCCACGGCGCCGTCACGACACCCGCGGCCGTCAGCGTGGCGGCCAGCGGGGCCACCACGCTCCGCACCCGCTCAACAGCCACGGGGAAGGCGGCGGCCGCGGTATACCAAGCCGGGTCCAAAAACACCGCAGACCCGACGCTGGCGATGAACCCGGCGGCTGCCGCCACGGCTAGTAGCCGCCACCCGACCGGACTGTTGATCATCGACCACGACCCGACGAGCGGCAGTGTCAGCGCAGCCAGCCCCTCAACCAGGCCCGCCAGGTTCGGCGTCGCCTTTCCTTTATTCACCAAGCCGCTGCGCTTGGCCCGCCGCGCCAACAGCTCTCGCGGCTCCCTTCCCCGGACCTCGTAGTAGCCCGAAGACCACGACAGGTACACACCCAAGGCTGCGACCGCCAGGATCGCCCATCCCCAGGGCCGGCCATGGCCGCCGGTGAACGCGACAATCCCCGACAAGACGCAAGCCACCCGCATGCTGGCAGCGCGCAAGGTGTAGTCAGCACCCCGCTGACTGGTCACCCATTCAGCCAAGCCCGTCTGCCGCTTCCCACTCTGCATGCCCGCCAGTTTCCCGCACCTGTTGGCCCACAGCCGCACAAAAGTGCGGCCGGTGTGTCCCAACTACCCCGCTGACCGGGTGCCGCAGTTTTGTGCGGGGTCGTGTGCCATACCCCTGAGATTCTGGCTCCAGCGCCGCGACCGCGGAGCACATACCAAGGCAAGGAAGGCAAAGAAATGACGACTAGAACGCGATTCGTTCACCGCGGAGTAGGGCTGCTGCTGACTCTTCTCACTCTGACGGCGGTTCTCTTCAGCTCGGCCGTCGTCGTCCCCACTGGCCGGCCCGGCTCAGCTACTGTGGCTGAAGCGAGCACACTTGCGAGCCTTCCCACGTCGATTGCGCAATGGCTGCTCAAGTGGGTCGGCCAATACACGGGAAAGAAGTTGGTGCAGCAACAGGGATTTGTGTGCCTACCGTTGACCTCAGTTTCCTCTTGCTACACCTCATACGACCCCCCGATCTGGGCGGGCGGCACCGCAGACACGGGCGGACCGGCGTACTACCTTCGAGCTCGTTCGTGGACGAGTACAACAAACTCCATTGTCAACAACTTCGGCGACGGGTCGCGGTTCACGATCTACTGCCAGACGCAGGGTGACTGGGTGTACGGCAGATGGGGCTGGACCAACGTCTGGGACTTCATTGGCATGGGTGGCGACGTACCGATGTTCGTCTCCGACGGATTCGTTAACACTGGCAGCAACGGGTTCGTCGCCGGCGGCTGCGCGTCGACTGATTACGGCGGCATGGCCTGGTAGCGCGCAGATAGCGCCAAGGGAACGGCCTCGACCTCTGAGGGGCCGTTCCCGGCCGTCCTGAAACTGGTCGACGACGCTCGACCCACGCGGCCCAGTCCTGATGGGTGCCGATGATGCCAGGAGCGTGGTTGAAACCTGGCCGGACGGGAGCGTCGCAGTGGCCGAGGTCGGCGACTACCCGCTGCAGCGGGTAGAGCGCGGTCCGGGGCGGGATCGCCCTGGGCGCCGCGCACCCATCGGCGCCGGCGGAACAACTCGCCGGCGGTCCGCAGACGGCGGGGGTCAGCCGAGACGGACGGCAGGTCTACCTCACCAACTCCCTCTACGGCGGATCGACATTGCCGACATCCACGCCACATACGGCGCACACGTCCCGGGTGACGAGAAGATCGGGCAGCACGCCCGCGTCCAGCCGGTACCGGTCCTCCCCGGCGGCAAACCCTGGCCCGGACCTCGGCGCCGATCTGCTGACGGCTCAGCCCGGCGGCCAGCGCCGAGGCCAGCTCATCGGTGGGTCGGGTCGCTGGTCGCCGGGGCGGGCGGAGTCAAGAAGGTGGCGACTGCGGTGGTCAGCCCCCGGGCGAGTGCCTGCTGCCCGGCTCGGCTGGTGGCGATGTCGGCCTCGGGTGGGTTGGTGATGAACAGCGGTTCGAAGGCCACGCCGGGCATCTGGCTCGGCGAGGGGTTGTGGGTGGCAGAGGGGGGGCCGAGCAGTAGGAGATGGCCGTAGGCCTGGGCTGCGGCATCGACCGCGGTGCCCTGCTGCAGGTCGTCGAGCACGCCCCGGTCGGGCACCGACCAGCCCGCGG
>JAABUW010002705.1_pt1 | contig 26461 bp, 26 predicted proteins | sample 5560081 | NCBI WGS metagenome assembly JAABUW01 (sample SAMN10711882, study PRJNA513363) | rock metagenome | isolation source: Antarctica rocks | place: Antarctica: Victoria Land, Knobhead sud | reverse complement strand
CCACCTCTTTAGACTTCTTCTTTTGCCATTTCTGAAGCTCTTTAGCCTTCAGCTTTTGCTCCTGAACTAGACGTCGTTGCTTCAATTCCTTCGCCCGTAGCTTCTTTTTTCGCTTCGCTTCCTCCTCCCGTTTCGCCTTCTTTTTTTCCCGTTCCACCTTTCTTTCAGCTATTAAACGCTGTTCCTCTAGCTTTCTAAGCTCCCTTTGTTCCTTTTCTTCAGCCTTTTGAATAGCAGCTTGCTGTTCCTCTTCGATTCTTTGAATTTGACGATCACGAGCCGCCTGAATCTTATTAGGACTAAAAAACACCCCCTTTGCCTCACCATTAACCCCTAAATCGTCAAATAAAGGCTTTCCACGTCGTCTGCGACTTCTTTCAATACGTACTGTTCGTCGAAGGCCTTCATTTTCTGCTTTTAGAAGAGCAACATCTGTAGTAAGCTTTTTCATCGTATTGTTCAACTTACGAGCTTCCGGACCAATTACTTCTCCTACAACTGACTTCATTAATCGTCGAACCTTTCTCCAATCAGCTTCTGACAATGCTGAAGAAGAAGAATGGCTTGAAACAGGTCTAGCGTCCGGTTTAATCTGCTTTATGACCTGTGACGGATTGAAAGGCAGCAATCCTGTCTTTTCCCATCCACTTTTTATGTTGGCATGCGTGAAAGCAGCTTGATATGCAGGTCAAAACAGGTCAAAGAAGTCTCTTTTTGATATTCGAGAAAGTCCTTGACTCTTAAAGATTCAGTCGTTCAGGTTTTGCGAGTAGTAATTGGCCAAAGGGTTGAATAAGCTCACATCCAGAGGTTGAAGACGATGCGTAGAATGAGGAGGATATAAAGCCACGAGCACCTTGTTCTGCTCACACCAGTCAAGAAACTTCATGTTGATATGACTGCCATGCCCGTCAACAAATAGAAGGCGATAATCCCGTGAATTTCTGGCTTTTGACCTCGTATTTCGGTCAAATACGGTAGTGAGCCAAGAGTAGGCCAATTCATCGTTAGTCCAGCCAGTAGCGGAGGAAGCAAAGAAGCAGGATTGCTCTTTGGGATCATATTCAGTAAGCCAGCTGTCCTGAATATTGCCTGATATCGCCTGATAAATGATCGAAGGGGGTATATGAGTCATATCCATGCAAATGGTTGCAATCAAGGTAATCCATTCTCTATTGCCGTCTTGACCAGCACCCAGCAATTTGCCACTGTCAAGATGCTTTAAACTAAAGACTCTTCGAGTCTTTTGAAGAAGTTCAAGTAGAAAGCCCTTTTCGTCCATATTGTATGTGTTTGAAGGAAGAACCTCATATTCTTCGATTTTTTGCTTTACCTACCCTTATATTAGTATGAAACTAAACGTAATGAAGGCACTTACAAGGTCAAAATAAAGCTGATATTGATATGCATTATCGGCTTTCTTTCGCTCTAGATCAGCGCCTTGTAGAAACTTTGACTGCAGTATATCTGAATGACGTCGAACGAACTCATAAGACCAGTTTTTGCCTGGCTGTTTTCCAGATATATTATACGCAAAAACGCGAATCATGGCATTGGGAGAAGGTATACCACGCTCGGTAAGCTTGTTGATATAGCGAATAAGCTCTTTTTCTTGTTGGTTCGAAAGAATTGACGTCGTTTGCTTGCTTTCCTTCACGGAGGCCGTTTTGCCCCTATGTCGTCGCGACAGCGTGCTTCGATTGATATTGAATTTCTTTGCAGTTGCAGTGTAGTTAGGTGAGTCTTGCAAAGCTAGATCTGCAAGCGCTGCCTCAATTGAAGCCATATTGAATTTGTAATTGATTTTTGAAGAAAGATGAAAGTAGTAAAGTGGGGTGTGCACGGGACCGGAACGTGCATCGGGCCGGGAATACTCCTACCGATCACAAAGCGCTAGAGTACTTTATGACAACGAAACAGCTCACCGCTCGACAAGCTCGATGGGCTGAGATTCTATCGCAGTTCTTCTTCACCATCATGTATCAGTCAGGCAAAGACAATCTGAAAGCAGATGTCTTATCGCGACAGGAAGAAGACATCGAAGCACAAAACAAGGTTAAAGGCGAGATACGCACGCGATCACTCCTTCGACCAGACCAGATTGATCCCCGAGTCCTTCAGGAGTACACAGAGCTAGCCTCTCTGGAAGAAGACGAGCTTGAGGAATCCCTCGGCCTTATCGATCGAATCCTCCGAGCAAACCGAGAATCCGAATCCCTGGAAGCACTAAGGGTACAGGCTGAGAATGGCGACGACCAGCTGCAGTTGCAAGATGGTCTCTTGACATATGAAGATAGGCTCCTAGTACCGGACTCTGAAGGCCTGCGAGCAGACCTCATCCGAGAAGCACATGCTCAAGTCTCTTCCGCACATTCAGGCCAGCACAAGACATACCTTCTCCTACAGCTCCGATACTATTGGAGGGGTATGACAGCTGATGTGAAAAGGTATGTACGAAACTGCCATGAATGCAAAAGAGCACACGTCGCGCGGGACAAAACGCCAGGACAATTACATCCTCTTCCAATTTCTGAACGCCCATGGCAACATGTAGCCATGGACTTCAAATCGTTCCCAAACGACAGACAAGGTTTCGATACAATCTTTGTGGTGATCGATCGACTAAGCAAGCAATCCACGTCTATTCCCTGCCTCAAAACAACAACGGCAAAGGACATGGCTGTTATGTACATCGATCGCATCTATCGAAACCATGGTGCCCCTGAAAGTATCGTCTCCGATCGTGGTTCCCAATTCGTCTCCGCCTTTTGGAATGAATTCTGTCGAATTCTCGGTATAACCTTAAAGTTATCTACCGCGAACCACCCACAGACAGATGGTCAAACCGAAATCATGAATCAGTATATCGATCAACGACTTCGGCCGTATGTTAACTACTATCAAGATAATTGGGCTGAACTACTTTCCATGATTGACTACGCTCAGTTGACCCTTCCTCATGATTCAATCGGCATGTCTCCCTTCCAGCTATTGTATGGATATGAACCAAGAACTTCATACGATTGGAAGCGTACTACTCCTCCCACCTCGGTACAAGAGAAGCTCAGCCATAGCCTCGCTCAAGAATTCGCCAAGCGAATGCACGGAGGATGGGAACAAGCGAAAAAGATCATGGCAAAGGCTCAAGCCAAGAAGGAACAAGATGTGAACCCTCACCGCAGAGATGTTGATTTCGACGTCGGAGACAAAGTCTGAATATCGACAAAGCACTGGAAGACTCACAGACCAAGCCGAAAGCTCGATAATCAAATGGCAGGACCTTTCGATGTTCTAGAAAAGAAGGGCCATTCGTTCGAGACTGACCTACCCTCTTCTATGAAAGTTCATCCAGTCTTTCATGTGAATCGCCTTCGCAAAGATGCAAACGATCCGCTTCCAGGACAATTCAACCCCCTACCACCGCCAATAGAGGTCAATGGGGAAGCAGAATATGAGGTCCAAGAAGTACTAGCGGTACGAAAAGTTCGCAGTCGCCTGCTTTACCGAATTCAATGGATTGGCTATGATGAAGACCCTGAATGGTATCCTGCTTCAAATCTCAAGTACTCTTCGCATAAACTACGCGACTTTCATTTAGCCAATCCGGATCTATCAGGACCATCGCAGCACCTTGATAAATGGTTGAAGGCATGAGAGGATGAGGTAGAAGACTATGAGAACCTCAATAACGATAAAGAGATGGTTCAACGCCTGAGGACAGGCTTTTTTCGAAGGGGGAGGTAATGTGACAAACCTGAAGCCTTGTCACCTACAAAGCTTGATTATGAAGTTGATCGACCCAGAGCGACTAGTTCCCGATTAGAACTAGCGCTGATCGCGACAGAGACTTCTGCAGTTATAGATCTGTCGCTCTGCCACAGCTTCTTTCCTCTTCTTCTTTTTCTTTATCTTAGAATCTTCGATTAGAATGCAATAGGCTTCATGATATATCTTATGTCGAATGATCCTAGCTCGTCTCACGTAGTTAACATTGCGTACAGACAATTTCATTATTAATTAAATAATTAAATAATAAAGTATAAATTAATTAATTAATTAATATATTGTAATTGTAATTGTAATTCATACACTCTTGTGACATCGGTTTAGGCCCGACCCATGGGGAACTCTATGCTATTTATATCGAGTGGACAAAACCCTCTGAGGGAGAAAACCACTCGCCGTCTATACGGCTGCTTCGCGCAGCCGAAACAATGAGATTGACACTGTGTTACCAAGTAATGAACCTATAGCTTCTATTCAGCGCGTGACGCTCGAGTAAACTCTTGATGAGAGTGTCTGTGCTGTTTGATTATGACGCATCGTCTTTGCCCTGCTCTTCATTGACGGTATTCTATACAACGATGTCCCGATCCGATCCTCGGTCCGAAGACGAAAGACGTTTCCTTTGCATCCGTGGTGCTCGTGGTTGTAACGTACGTAGAGCTGTGTTCTCTTACTCAATGATTGCCATTCATTGAGCAGAGAAATATGTGATGGAAGAGAGGCGCACACGATGAGGAGGTAGAGTGTGATTGTACTGAGTAACCCTTTCCTTCTCTTGATTTGACTTGTGTCACGTAGACGTTGAATGAATTGTTAGTATAGACGTGCGGTCGCAATCGTTCGATGTTTGGCTCTGATCGATGAAAGAGAATGCGTTTTGATCGTTCTCTTGAGCTCTCGATTTTCCACGTGAATAGATGAATGACTTGGCGTCAAGTAAAGAAGGTGGGCTCAAGCCCTCCCAGTATACCAGCGTGACCGACGAGTCACTACTCCTTCGGGCACTGTAGTCACGCCTCTCAATACTTGGGACGACTATTCTACCTGATATCTTTCCATCAATTACTCGACGGCACTGTCGATGTGGTGAAGACGTTCCGATACCGACGCAGTCGACGAGTCGCAAATTCTTCGATCACTTGTAGTCACAACTCGCAGACTCTTCACCTGAATTGTCTTTTCCACTAGTAGTATCTTCCCATCTCTTACTGACATCGACATGTCATTAATCTTCTTCGTAGATCGATTGTGGCTGTTAGGGGGGGTGTTGTCGCGTGGGTGAAAACTCTGCACGACGACTTTCCTGACCACGCAACGTTCTAACATCGTTCGAACTGCGTCGAATTGAGATCTCTTGACTCTTTTGACTTCTATTCGAACACAGAATAGAATCAAAAGGTTCGTAGCCGACATCACGTACAGGTGAATCTCGTTGCCTACCTATAAAAAATATATTAAACATAAGTAAAACACACGTTTAATAAACTATTACACAGTGTTTAAACATAATAAAGTAAAATAAAAATGTATTTAAAATATAATACTTAATATATGTTTTATATTTGTTGAGACTGGCAACGAGATTCACCTGTCCGTGATGTCGACTACGAACCTTTTGATTCTATTCTGTGTCCGAATAGAAGTCAGAAGAGCCAAGAGATCTCAATTCGACGCAATTCGAACGATGTTAGAATGTTGCGTGAACGAGAAAGTCGACCGTGCAGAGTTTTCACCTACGCGACAACACCCCCCCTAACAGCCACAATCGATCTACGAAGAAGATTAATGACATGTCGATGTCAGTAAGAGATGGAAAGATATCTAGTGAAAAAGCCGGCCTCAGTATGAGAGTCATGACTACAAGTGGTCGAAGGATTTGCGACCCGTCGACCGCGTCGATATACTGAAACGTCTTCACCACATCGACAGTGTCGTCGAGTAATTGATGGAAAGATATCAGGTAGAATAGTCGACCTCAGTCTGAGAGTCGTGACTATAGTGCTCGAAGAAGTAGTGACCCGTCGATCACGCTGGTATACTGGGAAGGCTTGAGCCCACCTTCTTTACTTGACGCCAAGTCATATATCTGTCTACGTGGAAAATCGAGAGCTCAAGAGAACGATCAGAACGCATCCTCTTTCATCGATCAGAGCCAAACATCGAACGATTGCGACCGCACGCCTATACTAACAATTCATCCAACGTCTACGTGACACAAGCCAAATCAAGAGAAGGAAAGGGTTACTCAGTACAACCACACTCTACCTCCCCATCGTGTGCGCCTCTCTTCCATCACATATTTCTCTGCGCAATGAATGGCAATCATTGAGCAAGAGAACGCAGCTCTACGTACGTTACAACCACGAGCACCACGGGTGCAAAGGAAACATCTTTCGTCTTCGGACCGGGGATCGGACCGGGACATCGTTGTATAGGATACCGTCAATGAAGAGCAGGGCAAAGACGATGCGTCATAAACGAACAACACAGACACTCATTAAGAGTTTACTCGAGCGTCACGCGCTGGATAGAAGCTATAGGTTCATTACTTGGTAACACAGTGCCAATCTTATTGTTTCGGCTGCGCGAAGCAGCCGTATAGACGGCGAGTGGTTTTCTCCCCCAGAGGGTTTTGTCCACTCGATATAAATAGCATAGAGTCCCCCATGGGTCGGGCCTAAACCGATGTCACAAGGGTGTATGAATTACAATTACAATTACAATTACAATTACAATTATATTTGTTGAATATATATTTAGTATAAATAAAGTTAAATTTTAAACAAGATTAATATTATGTTCAAACTCGTATTTAATTTATGTTAAATTTGAGTTTTATTTTTTTTTAAGAATTTTTAACGTTTTTTAAATTAAATTTTAAACTGTTTGATTATAATTTTGTTTCACAATATTATTAATTTTATTAATTGTTTAATAAAGTAAAAAATATACAACATATTTACTTCATGTTTACACGTTCAGCAAATTTGAGCTAGTTAGTTTACGAATCACGAGTCAGTCATGAATGACTGAACGTTACTGTAATTCTTCAAGGCTAGCTGTTCTGCTGCTGGGTTTGTTTCGTTGCCGAGGTATAAACGAGTACGCGATTCCCGAAAAGGCATGCAGATAGGCGCTAGGCTACACGAGGAAAAGGGCATCCTTCCATCTGGTTTACTCGGGTTCGTAAGTTCCCTTCATAATGGTTGTCGTTGAAGGGTAACCAGGTGTCGTGCCTGCGTCACATTCGATTGTGTCTCGCCTTAATTCGGCGACCTAATTCAGCGTATACGAAGGAATGCGTCGACTCACCATGTCCGTGTGTAATTTCACTTTTACTTCAAAGTCCCTGGGAACTGCTGTAGTCCGCCAATCCTACTTGGCTCTTGGACCGACTCTACCTGTGCTGAGTATTCACCTCGCAAAATGGATGCAGAGCAAGAGCTCAAGCCAGGGCACACACCAGAGACTGCATCCCTTGCACCTCTGCATGCTACCATGGTCGACTATGAGAAGTCGCAGAAGCTAGAGGAACCACTCGCACCGCCGGCAGATATACCTCCAGACGGCGGAATGGCATCGTGGCTAGTCGTCTTTGGCGGATGGTGCTGCTATCTGTCTTCATATGGCTGGCTCAGCAGCATCGGCGTATTTCAGACGTATTATGAACAGGATCTGCTGCGCTCATACTCCCCCAGCACAATCTCCTGGATTCTTTCGGTACAAGCCTTTATTCTGTCTGGTATGGCACCTATCAACGGCAAGGTCTTCGACAGCTATGGCTCCAACGCTTTGATTGGAATCGGCAGCTTCTTACATATCTTTGGTATCATGATGCTCTCCCTTTCGACTCAATATTATCAGATCTTCCTCGCACAGTCAATCTGCAGTGCCATCGGCGCCGCCATGATATTTCATGGCGCAACCAATGCGGTATCGACCTGGTTTCGGGAAAGGAGAGGACTCGCGCTCGGTTTGGCGAGTTCGGGCGCCTCGATTGGGGGGGTCATCATGCCGTAAGTACCGTCAAGGCTGCTAGATTTCCTGACCTGCTACGACTGCATGCTGTGCAGATACTAAAGGGTCTTCTCAAACGGGTGACAAATGTCACAATCTCGCACAGCTTCTTCAAGCATCGTATCTCGAGTATTTCGTTCCTCTTATGAGTCCTAACTTCCCATTTTTAGTATCATGTTTGAGCGCCTCGTCCATCGCATCGGCTTTGGCTGGACCATGCGTGCCATCGCCTTTATGCTTCTCGGCCTCCAACTCATCGCCCTCCTAACGGTCCGCTCATACCTTAAACATAGACCAAAACCGTTGAATTTGAGGGAATTCGTAGACCCATTTAAAGAGACACCATATCTCTTGAACGCGCTCGGCTGCTTCTGCACCATGTGGGGTATTCTTATCCCATTCAACTATATCGCACTTTCTGCACAATCCGCGGGCATCTCACAAGAACTCGCTATTTACATGATCCCAATCCTAAACGGTGCTAGGTAAGCCCTGTCCCATCTTTTCCTGCTTCCTTCTCTCATTTCGCCATCGCACCTACTGACCTTTCCTTGCCCCCAAAAGCCTCATCGGCCGCGTCTTTCCTCCTTGGGCAGGCGACCACTTAGGACGCTTCAACACCGCAATTCTGTTCCTAGCCCTCGGCGCCCTCCTCGTCCTCGCGATGTGGATCCCATCCGCCTTATCCCACTCTCCGGCCCCCACTATCATCTTCTCCGCCCTCTTCGGTCTCCCGCTTGGCTGCTTCGCGGCCATCCTCCCTGCTCTTGTCGCTCAGATCACCACGGACGTTCGCAAAATCGGCGTGCGGCTGGGAGCGACATTCTTCGTGACGGCTTGGGCTGGACTTACGGGGCAGCCGATTGCAGGAGCGTTACAGCAGAGAGGACAGGGCTTGGGAAGGATGGAATTTGTTTATTTAAAGGTGTTTTGTGGCGTTACGATTGCGTTAGGAGCGGCCTTTTTGACGGCAGCGAGGATAAGTAGTAAAGGGTGGAAATTGTTGAAGAAGGCGTAGATGCTGCAAAATCCTTTAGCTCACTCAACGACCTCAAACAACGTCGGCAACGGGAAGCCTCCATAGGTTTTGATGAGTGTAGACTGAGTGAAATGTTAGAGATCACCTGAGTATGTCTACAAGGGTTGAGGTGTTACTGACAACTCCTTCATCTCCAGACGTCGTAACGAATATCACGTCAAAAGCAGTCAATTTTCTTATCCGAACAGTTCAATCCATACATCACTGCACTCTGAGAAGAAGCCGACTGACTCCTGATCTATTTCGAAATTCCAAGCCATCAGGCCAACCGCTCGCTTGCTCAGTCCCTTCGTCCTGACATCATCGTATATCCTCAAGAGAGAACCAATCCAATTCTCGATACTGAAGCGCTGGTCTCGACCAGAGAGTCGCACAAGCGTAATGCTAGCTCTTCCCGCCCGATCCGAATCCTCGCCCTACAACTTTAGCTACCGTGCGTGTCCCAGAATCCGCTGACCCTGTGCTGTATGCATCGTCATCTGTGGCTGGGTTGGGGCTAGCCTAGAGCCAGTGAATGCCGGCATGCGAAACGTCCTGTGTACTTGTGTGTTGATAATGTTGACACGAGAAAAATCATAGGCCCCCGCGGGATGGATTTGGGAGCCACTCCACGGCATGTGTGCCGCCAGCATGAAGGCCGCCAGCAGGAAGGGTGATGTAGCTCTCGAGTGTAGTCGATCTGACATGATTTACTGGGATCCTTAGTGTCTGCTCCATCTTCAATTTCATCGACCATTGGACCCTGCCCAGCAAAAGTGTCGTCGTAGTAGCCCTCGGTCGTCCCAAAGACTGGCACCTTTTGGTGCTGACACAATCCTGAGATCGGCCGGGACGACATATGTGATTAGAATTTATTGATATACTAATCTGCACCAGGATAAGAGTTTATGAGAGCAATCGGATAGAGTGATTCAGCAAGGCATAGCCACTTTCTTTCATTGAATCACGCAGCAAAGCCTAGAGAGTGCCTATTGATCCACGAGTCTAGCCATGTCTATCATCTCGCTGTGGTCTTGCTAATGAGACCTCATGATCTTTGCCAGAAACTCAAAGGTGCTCCTACGCTTGTCCACGATATCCATGAACTTCTCCTGAGGTCCGATGCTACCAATGATGACCTGGTCTTTCCCACTAGCCAAGCCCTCATACGCTTTGTCACAGAATTCGGCAAGCGGCAAACCCAACGCTCGTCCCTTTTCCTCCCCCATGTAGTCGTGTAACTCTGTCTGCACAGGTGGCGGGGAGACTTCAAAGACCTTGGTTTTCGATCCTGCGTTGGCGAGCTGCTCGCGGAGGCATAGGGTGTAGCAGTTGAGAGCAGCTTTCGAAGCAGAATATGCCGGCATATTCCAAGCTGGGACGATGGCAAGGTTGGACCCAGTGCTGCGATTGTTAACAAGACTTCCGAGGGTAGGGCTATGGAGTTTTGTCACTCACAAGACGATACTTGTTGGGGATGGCTTTGATTGGAGGAAGGGCAGGAAATTGGTCGTGAGGTTGACGAAGCTGGTGAAGTTGACGTTCATCTCCCGATGGAAAGCTGCGAGATCGACCTGATTGGGCTTGGAGAAATCGTACACGCCCTGGGTCCCTGCATTGAGATAGATGCAGTCAATGTCAGGGTTCTTGCCAGTAACGGTCTGCACGAATTTGTTCAGATTCTGGCTGTCGCTGATGTCGTATGCGAAGCCGTCAGCTTTGCTGCCGTGCTTGCGGACAAAATCGTCGACCCTGTCCTGTCTACGGCCGACGGCGATGACTTTGGAGCCCTCGCGAATGAGTTTCTCGGCCATACCTAGGCCAATGCCAGAGGTAGCCCCAATCATGAGGACGCATTTGTAGGAGAATGACATGGTGATATGCTTTAGAATGGAAAGCAGGGTGGATGTCGCCGGTATGAGAGGTCAAGACGCTTGTAGAATGGAAATAGCAGAGCTTCAGACTGATGTCGGTGGTGTGTAAAGGAGTAGAGCATCGGCTTGTGGGAACTTCATCGTCTATGATGGCAGAGACAGAGGATCCAATGGCAACGTGCAAGCTACCGAGGCCGTCAAACACCTCCAAGCATGCCATTGTTGGTATAGTACGGTCTCCCGCCTTGCTTCTCGTTCTGCAACACCAAGCATACCAGATCTGGAAAGAGTGACCGTCTACAACGTATGCTTCATTCCATTTCGGCGAATGAATAGTCGTAGGCAAAGCTCCTGCACCTCCTGGATTCAGCCCTGCCCCAAGCAAATCCCGTCCCTCCTGCTGCCTCTACTACTACTAAGCATACTTACTTCTCTAGGCATAGCGTGGCGGGGTCAGCCCTGCCCCGAATAGGAGTAAATGCCTCCAAGCATACCGTTTTAGGCATAGCGTGGCGGGTTCAGCCGCGCAGTTTCATGATGCCTCTAAGCATACTTCTTTAGGCATAGCCTAGGCGTAAGTACTACGTGAAGCCAGCCGGAGAAACTCCGAGTAGTTCCGAGGGACCCTTTGTCCTTCTTTACTCGGGGAAAGGTGGCCACGTCATCCCTTGTCCCTTGTCCCTTGCTACGACACCGGATGCGAGGCTTCTTTGGGTGGACGCCAAATTCTCTTCCTTGAGATAGGGAGTACGTCAACGAGCGAAAGCGTCTCTTTCTCGGATTTTACCAGTCTAGTAGTAGTATTCCGCTCTCGTCAAATGTTGAAGCATAGCAATAGAAGCAACCAATAGGAGCAAGAGTGGGAGCAAGGGGGGAGTACTGCCCACTAGCCAGATTGGGACCAGTGCAACTCTGTGTCGAAAACTCAGATAGCTCCCTTCGTACGGATTAGCAGAAACACAGCTTTCATGCAGTAGCAGATTTACACCTCATCAGTCAATTGGGCGGCTCCACCTACTCTGGTCAAAGGTTCAGACTTGGTGAAGTTGTGTTCTTGCGAAAGGCCGTCTCCACGTATGGCCTACCGCGGGAAGCTGTCTAAAGCGTGTCTACCTTGTAGGAAGCGAAAGCTACGCTGCGACCTACACAAGCATGGCTGTACCCAGTGTGCTCGAGCAAAGCTCACTTGCTCGGATTACCGCGACACCAAAGCTCTTAGGCTTAGAGACGAGACCAGTGTCACCAGGAAGAGGGTCAATGCACGGCAGTCAATCAAAGAAGTGCCCCGGTCCGTCTCTGTGTCTATCTGCAACCAAGCAAAGGACCTCTTTTACTACAATTACGTTGTTGGCGCCAACAAGCCCTTCAACTTCTTACAAGCAATCTACTCGCCTACTGCGAAGGTCGAGTACCTTGATAGGAGCGTGAACGCCGTCGCCCTGGCCTACTTGAACTATCAGCGACATCCACCTAGCGCCGAGCAAGAAGCTAGGCAGCAGTATGTACTGGCCCTCAGTTTGACTGGTGCCGCTCTACGAAACCCAGGTCAGGCAAGGCAGGATTCTACTATCCTTGCGATATTGCTGCTTGACCTGTATGAGAAGATCACCACCAAAGAACCATCATTTCATGGGGCCTGGGCAGCGCATTTGAGCGGCGCCTTGGCTTTGGTCAAACTTCGCGACGATCGGCAGTTCGAAGAGCCCCATGTTATCTCCATGTTGATGCGCTTAAGCACAAACCTGCTAATCAGCTGTGTGGCAAGTGACAGGCCTGTGTGTGCTGGCTCCGTCATCCTTCGCTCTAATATTGCAAGATACTTGCCAGGACCTATTGATCCGAAATGGCAGGAATCAGACCTCATGATTGAGTTTGCTCGTCTGCGGCAAGAGATCAAGGAAGGTGCCCTCTCAGAGGACAAGAGTATATCTGCTTTGGTCAACCTCGACTCCAAGTTCGTGAAGCTCTCCATGGAAGTCCCTCCGTCGTGGCAATATAAGACGATAAGTGTAAAGAGAAGGACCAAGCATCATTACGATCTGTTCCATCACATACACCCAGCTGAGCACATCGCACAGATGTGGAACACCCTTCGACTGACCAGACTCTTGATCAATGAACTGATTTGCTCTCGATTTCTGGACAGTTGTAAAGATCTAAATAGAGGTCGTGGGGATGCTGCTTTACAGCAACATGCTACTGAGATAATTAAAGATATGGCGTCTGATATATGTGCTACGGTACCACAGTACATTCAACATACTCCTGGGTCCCTCTTTCAAGGACCAGTAGGAACGCCTGAGTATGTGGGCGTGGCCTCTGATAACGACATCATTTCTCCGTTCATTGAGCGCTGCAATCCGACTCATCATGTTCCGTGCTATCGGCTTATATTTCCACTTTATGTCGCGGCACAGTCAATTGTGACTCCAGCTTCCCTGAAGCGATGGGTTATCGAGCGACTACGTTTTATGGCGGATTACCACGCAATAAGAAACGCGGCAGCAATTGCCAATGTCCTAGAGTCAGGTGGATCAAAGCACATTTGGCATGTATATGCCATGCTCGGAAGCTACGCTTTCGTGTGCTAGCGCTACCCGAGCCCCTGCGCTTACTTGTAAAGCTTTGCTGTTGGACATCCTGAACAACGCTCCAAGAAGTGAGTGTAGAGCATACAGGGTCATTCTTGGATTGGATGATACGGAGACCATTCGATCTCCAATTTATGATCCTTGATTTGCACATTGAAATACTCTTCAAGCTCTATAGTCTCTGTGCATGTCCGCGCTCCCTCGAGCACATCACTTTCGACGATTGCCTTCGTAGCCACAAAGAGCACGTATGTGGCGAAATTTCTCGCGATGCATGCCCTCGAGCCAATACTAAACGGGATCAGATCTCGTTCCATCTTCCTCTTCTGCGCTTCGGACCAAGTCTGGCCAGCATTATCTCCATCAAGCCATCTGTCTGGGTGGTATTCAAACGGCTTGGGGAATAGCTCGGGATTGTGATGCAACACATACGGAGCCATTCCAACGTCCGTCTCACCAGGAATGTAAGTTCCGTCTATTTCGAAGCCTCCGGGTGGTACGACCCTAGAGAAGCGCGCTGGATTGGCCATTCCCAACCTTAACCCCTCTCGTACTATAGCACGCAAGTATGGCATTGTCAGTAGATCCGCCGTTTGATTTTTCCCAGATACTCTGAGCTCCTGCTTTAAGCGCTCGTGGACGCTCGGGTTCTTCACTAGATGGAAGATGATGGTCACAAGTTTCACGGCTGTGGAGTCAGTGCCGGCAAACATAGCGGCCATGCATTGAACAATGGTCTCGGGCTTGGAAATGCCGGCGGCCAGCAGCCGTGACTGGTATGTGTCATCTTTCTCGAGGTCGACGTCGTTGGTGATGCAGGTGGCGAAATTATGGACACGGGAAAAGGACTTCTTGAACTCAGGATCCGGGATTAACCAACGGAGCATGAAGTTTACGGTACCGAAGAGCCAATTTGGGAGAAGAGAGAAGCGACCTGCTTCCAGAATGGCATATATAAACGGCAACGCTGACATTTCACTTATCTTGGATGCCGCACTCGAGCACGCTCCGGCTGGCAGCGATGACAACGGCTGCTCATCGAGTGCACCGTATGTTCTGTTGAATAGATAACCCGTTACGGAATCCATCGTGAGTCTGTAAGTCAAGGCCAGGACGTCAGTTCTCGCCGCCTCTGGTTCGAGCATCATCGCATTCGTCTTCTCGCTCTTGAAGCGTTCCACGAATTTACTCACGCACTCTCCAACAATCCCCGCTTCATCGCCGGCGGCTCTGACTCGACCCATCGCAAAGATGGGCGCCACGGCTTTGGCTCGCACGTCGCGGTACGCGACATCTCGCGACGAGAAGATCGTGTGCACTCCGCCAACTTTGAAGTTCTCATAGCGCGTGGCTTTGGGGAAACCGCCGCCAGCGACATAAATGGGGTGCAACGCAGCGCCGTCGGAGATGGAGACGGTATTGGGCGCGATGCGGAGAACAGAGGTCTTGTACTTGCGGTGGTAATGCTCGATTAGGCGGCATTCTATACCCAGGTAGCAGATAGTGAAAAGATAGAGGGAGGTGATGCGAGCGGGAAGCGGACCGGGGACGTGTGAGAGAGGATGGAGAAAGAGACGGTAGAGAATTGCAATGGCGAACGGTGCCAAGATAAGGAGGAGTCTTGCTGTTGGGTGGGAGATTAAGTCTGAAAGAATAGCTTGCGCGTAAGCCATGCTGACAATGGGGAATTCAATGGACTCAGTGGGATAGCCTTCTAACCTTCTTGTAGATGGTTTTCGTCATACTTATTCCCTTATAGACGCCTTTTATGATTGGGGGTTTAGTCTGAACTACCCCACCCATCAGATGTCAGCTTTAACGCGCATAACTTGGAGTACTAAGGTACGATACGGATGCCTCTTTGGACTAGACAGAGCCAATAGTCACAGGCGGAAAGTTTACTTGGTTCCACAACTGTCCGATTGACTGTACTTGTCTCGGCTATGCAGCCAATATCATCAGGCTTTCGAGCTACTCGGCCCTTTCAACTCGACAAATCTATCACCATATGAGAGAACAGGATTGCGAGAGTGACAGCGCTCTGATCGCTCATTACCATTTGCACCACATGCACATTACAGGCATTCCACTTTCCGTCCCAGCATGCCAACAGCAAATTGCGCCCAGCCAACAACTCTCGATACCATTCTTCTGACGCTAGAAGGCATCACTCAAACCTCCTTCGACAATGACGGCGAGAGAAGTAAAGCATTATTGGCAGCGTACGCGCTCACCAGCCGGCTAGAATCGCCCTGGGAGACCGTCTGCCGGCTCGCCATGGCACAGGTAATCACATGATCGATCTATCCGTCTATCCCTCTCTCGCTGAGCATGTGTAACAAATCTGCAGCCGGCCCTCGGAGCGTCGTTGAAAGTGGTCAAAGACCTTGAGTTGTTCGAAAGATGGCACCAACGAGGGGATAGTGCTCTGACACATAAAGAGCTCGCGAAGCTGGTTCCTTGCGATGCATTGCTCTTGCGTGAGTATTCCCGATTCTCTTTCGCTCGACATGCTTCGTGAGCGTCGCGCTTCATGTATGTTACTGAAGATCGCAACCAGAACGTCTCGTTCGTCATTTGGCTGCGAGTAATTTGCTGGAAGAGGTTTCTCCAGGAAAGTTTAAACAGACTGCTTTCACGCTCGCTCTGCTCCAGCCGGTTTTTGGGGAATGGATCAACTATTTGTGACAAATGCAGCTTCTCTTCCTGGTTACCAGTGCTGATGATGTGCCAGGTACGATGCGACGATTCCCTGCTTCCACAAGATGCCGGAGTATCTAGCCCAAACCGGCTACTCGAATCCCACAGATCCAGAAAATGGGATCTTTCAATATACCAAAGGTTCAACGGGGAACTTGTTCGACTATTACAACTCCCGACCGCAAGAGGGTGAGTCTTTCAACCATGTCATGGGCGGAGTGATGGCACATCAGGCCAGTTGGTTGTCAATATACCCACACGAAACACTCGTCGAGTCCGCATCGGAGGGATCGCCCATTCTCGTTGACGTGGGCGGCAACGTCGGCCATGACTTGGAACGGTTCCGACTCATACATCCAGAGGTTGCTGAACGACTGGTGCTGCAAGACAGGCCCGATGTTATCGCCTTATCAAAGTGCCCGGATCCCGTGCAGAAGATGGCTCACAATTTCTTTACACCACAGCCTGTGAAAGGTCAGTAGTGAGCGTCTCCGAGCCTCTAAGGGCGAAACGACTGACAACACCGTGTCTAGGTGCGCGTGCATATTACTTACATGGAGTACTTCACGATTGGTCTGACGAGCCGGCACGCAAGATCCTCGAGATGCTAAAGCCAGCGATGACACCTGGGTATAGCAAACTTCTGGTGCATGACCATGTCTTGCCCGAAAGCCACCCTCACCCGCAAGCGACGGCGTACGATTTGACGATGATGGTCAAGGTGGCTGCGCTTGAGAGGAGCGAATCCATGTGGCGTGAACTCCTCGAGTCATGCAACTTCAACGTTGTCAAGATATGGACTTCTTCGCTTATGACACAGAGCATCATTGAGGCACAGCTGGCTTAAACGGCTTGGCGAAGTGACAAAATATTGCAGTCGGATGAGACTGGTGATGTACTTCAAGATCGACGCGATGAATTTGTGGAGGAAAATATCAACTATAGGCAATTCTCTCGGCTGCGATGTCAGTGGAGAATAGAGGACGGAACAGTCTCCCCTGCTATAGTAATCATAGTGAAACCATCACGCATACCTCTACTTCGCCTCTCGATGTTGCCTGATACCATCATTAGGTCGCGTCTATAAGGTAACCTGATAAAAGTTCGATCTCATAGCGTCAATGGCCTCACCCCCACGTCATCTACAATTGAAGACAAAAGGATGTCCGCGAGCCCGTCCGTCTTGCGTAATGAAAGGGTGGGGCGGAAGCATCCCGATCGCCGCATTGCTGGGTATTGAACATTTCGAGTTCCGCTGAATCTGTTGCGATCAGGACCATTCTTTGTTGCAGTAGGACTAGCGACAAGCATGATGCAGTCGCGAGGCGACTATACTTACCCATGAGAGAAGGTGCACCCAGCTATCAGGCACGACGAAGACGAGCGATGGCGGCACAAGCAACTTTCCCTTTCCATGATTAACTGCCTATCGCGCTTCTAACCCAGCGATACCATTGCATACCATACCCCTAGAACCTAACAACCCACTCCCTCCACCACGTCATCCCTTCAGCCCTAGCTCACCTTCTCCTCCCCCTCTCACAAACAAACAAGCACTCACCACACGAGCCCACCCCACCCTCCCCGCACCCCCACAAACCCTCACCCTCACCACACCACAAAGCCACCCTTCCGCACATGCGCTCACAACCCTCCATGCACAACACTAAGAATCAACTGGAACGAGTGATACCATAATTGCTTGTTGGATAAGGAAAGAACCATGACAGCAGGGGAAGATGGAGATGGGTTTGCGTGGTGGGTGGGTTGGCGTTGGAGGGACACACTGAGGATGTCACTGCAGTAGCATTCTCGCAAGACGGCTCGTTGCTCGCTTCAGCATCATTTGATCAGACCATCAGACTATGGAACCCAACGACGGGTCAAGAAGTACAAAAGCTCGAGGGACACACTGATGGTGTCACTGCAGTAGCATTCTCGCAGGATAGCTCGTTACTCGCTTCAGGATCAGGTGATCAGACCATCAGACTATGGAACCCAACGACGGGTCAAGAAGTACAGAAGTTCAAAGATGTGGGATATATTAGAACGCTTAATTTTACGAACGATGATAAGATTCTACTCACCAATGTTGGAAATATAAATATTGAAAAAGATTTTGCTCTTGTTCGAATTACTGAGTTTTCTCAAAACCAAACGTTGATAATAAAACACAGTTGGATTCGACAAGGTAGTCATGATCTTCTCTGGCTCCCACAGGAGTATCGGAGCGGTTGTTCAGCTTTTCACGACGATACTTTCGCGTTTGGTTTGCATTCAGGCCAAGTCCGTATTGTGAAGCTCGATTTTTCTTCTGATATATCTTATGACTAAATTGAATCATATAGTTGGCTGTTGTTGATTGCCCACTCTAAGTATCGATCCATAGCTATCAATAAATGACTTTGAAATGACTCCGGTCTCGTCCATATTATAAACATCCTCCGGCAGAAAAGCCGGGTCTTGTAATATTTTTCCAATTACCTCGAACCAGTGTGTGGCCTTGTAATAGATATTATCTTCATGCCGGTTCCAGTCTACCGCCCTCACCCTCCTCGGTTTCAGTTCTGGATGGCGGTTCTCAAGGCCTGAGCCCAGTTCTTCCGCGGAGGCTTGTGCTTTCTCTTCCGATAGGGTGAGATACTGTTGGCTTTGGGCCTTTTGTTCTTTCGAGCGTCGACCGTACGCACGATGGTAAAGCGTAGTAAGAGGCACGTCACCCTGTTCTGCTAGGGTAGTATATGTTCTAGGCACGTTAGGAGGCAGACCTTGAACCGGCACTTGGCTGGCTCTGTCCTTACCAGATTACTGTAATAACGATGATGGAAGAAGGAAGCGGTGACTAAGGGAGCAGTAGCGCTAGGCAGCCATGAAAGAGTGGGAGGCCGCGCTATTGCACTAAGTAGCCGCCCATGGATACTTCTAGAAGGCATTCGTGGTGCGCCACACTTTTAATGGATATAGTGACATAGACGGTACTGTCTTTAAGAGAGACTTTCCTAGTTCCACGGCTCCGATATGGGACACTCGAAGTTATCGACAAATTCAAGAACAAATTTTACCAATGCAACAACAAATTCAACAACAAATTCAACCACAAGCTCAACCACAATTTGATCCACTAGTTCAACATCAAATTCAACAACAGATAAAGAACAAGTTGAACAACAAGTTCAAGAACAAGTTCAACCACAAATTCAACAACTACTACAAAATATCCAACAACCCCAACGTGGCGGCCAACCCCGCTCTTACTGGTTTGCAAACATGGTCCGCAACGCAATTGCGCACTGGCAGGCCATCTTTCAAGACGGTTTGTCCGGGAGAGAGATCAAGTTGTACAACTTCATGACCGTCACCACTCGCGTTAATGATATCGACGTAGGGAGCTTAGTAAATACCTTTGAAGTAACGATGAAGGTTGATTATTTTTTTTCTCCTTATTTTGAGGGCATTAACGATCTTCTTGGACCAGGTTGGGCCGGCCGACGGGCGGATTTCCACGACTTCAGGAGCTTCTTGACAAATATCAGCTTCAAACTCCGTCTATGAATACTATGGATCTCTAAGGTCAAGATATTATATTCCTAGCTTTTCAGATTAATCCTGAGAATGAACTATCAAGATCTATTCACGTCTGCGACTGCTCTTGTGATTGGACATTATAATAGCCAAGTACAGGTTCACGGAGAAGATTGCCTTCTGCTGATATGAGATTCCGATTCCGCCTCCACGTGATCGGCTTTGGCCATGTGAAGATGAGAGTTGCACCTGGAATTCGCGGGTGTACACAAGACGGAGGCCGACATTGCGGAAAGAAAGCGGAAGTTGGAGACAGCAGCACAAATAAGGCAAAGAGCGGATAGTTCAGACAACTCTATGGCGGCATACTTTATGCGGGATGAGACGATTGGTAGGGCTCATTGGTGAAAACCTGCGCATACTGCACATATTCAATAATGTAAGACTTCATCCCCAACGCCACTATGACATTTTCAGCCCGTCTACCACTTTGCCTTCCGGAATATTGGTTTCGATAAGGAGTTCTCTATCACTGTAATAAGGCTTCAATCCAAGTCCAAATGCTCTTATCAGCTCACTCGCGTCCCACAGAAGGGGACGACCGCGTCTCGCGGAATGGCATGGCGCCCGGCTAGGCCCCTGGCATTAATTGTGGCGCAGTGTGTGGGACGGTAAATAATAGAACGTTAGGTAGTATTTGCGGTCCGCCATGATTCGCGCGGGGGGTTTCACGGCAGCTAATAGCAGGTAACATGAGCGACTAGGGTGTGTATGAACATAAAGTTTGGACGGTGCGCAAACCGGACACCGGTTTCGACGGCGACTGTATCACAGTCAGCCTCATAAGGCTGCGACAAGAGAAGATGGATCGTAAATTACAGCGTAACCATTACATGGAGCGTTCAGGGTCATTTTGCGCTAGCCAGAATCGGCAATTGCTTTGATCGGAGGTACCGACCGGGGTGGCGACCTTGTATGAAATTGCGCGCGACAGTAGGCACAAAGCTAATGATAACTTTTTATCATCGTATTAAGGTTCTAAGGCTCGGATGATATTATTGTATGTGTATAATAAGTGATGAAGACGTCATGGTGGTGCAGTAAAGAAGGGAGATTATTTCACCGTAAAAGAAGGCTCTGAGCGCATTCGGCGAGGAAGCGACGATGCGAACGTAATTTACAAATCAGACAGGTCCTAAATGCTCTAAAGTAGCCACAGCATGCGACGTATACCTAATATTAGTGAAGCTCGACGTGTGCGCAGAGTTATAGTCGCTTAAAGTCGATGTACCCATCAGATTTTCCGGCACGGTGGGTTTTCCGCCACCCATGGAGGGACGTTACCTTAAAACCCTCTATCCCTCTACACGATACTGCTTTTATGGTACTCGCTTCCATGATACAGGCTTTAACAAACAGCCAGATCTAGGGAAGGTATATACACTTGGAAAGTATATACACTTAAAAAGTATATGCACTCGGAAGGTATTTACACTCGGAAAGTATATACCTCCCCGTCGATGGAGAACTTGTCGTATGTTGGGACATTATCACAGGGACCTCGCCGGTTGAAAGTTCAGCTGACAGACTTGAGGGGTGTCCTTCTAATTGCGCCGAGCTTGCTACAGGCCGTCTTGCTATGCTGTGTTTGGACACACGTTCTGCAGCAACTGTAGTCTGATAATCTATTATACTAGGTGGAAACAGAGCCTCCCGAGTATTCTCAACGTTATCTAGCGCCTTCAGCTGCTGCCTTGTCATGACAAGATTGGCCGATGTCTCTCACCAGAGGTAGATAGCTTCACTGGTGTAAGAAACTGTTTTCTCCATCTTGGGTATCGCGGAGAGAAATATTGTTTAAGTCTTTTAGAGCTTTCGATGACATAAGTCAACATTTTGCCAGAAGTCTGCATTTTTAGCACAAGAACGCTTGGGTGTAAAGGTAGGCGGAAGAGAGAAGGGGTGAAAGATGCTCAAAGTTATAGCATGAGGCTTAGACAGACTACTTATAGAAAAAGAAAGGAGATTTCTGCGCCACCACCAGAGCGGCTTCCTCAAAAGTTAAACATAGGGAAAGTCAAGCGCCCAGCAAGCGATGATATCCCATATACCAACCGATGGCACATAACAGATCATTCACTGTCACACATAGGTAGGCTTTCGCCGAGGTATGAGGGATGACATTAGCTGAAATCAGGTGATCGTATTTCAGGATATCCATGGGAGGCACTATTGGATAAAGCAATGCCTCATGGATTCTTCCCTCGGACTATTGCCCAAAACGTCAAAGGAACAGTAGCAGGAGAACCCGGTCAAACGTGAAGGGATGTGGTGCGACTTGGTAAGCCCCGGCAGAGACAACGGAGATTTTCCTATTCCCGGTTTATATTTCAGAGGCGCATCAAGCTGTACTCTTGGATTTCGCAAGAGCCGAGTATCTATGTCAAGTCAGGTAGAAGATGCAGGATACGACTATACTCAAGGTGGATACACTTTTGCGTGCAACACCACTCTACCAGACATAACATTCTCCACCAATGGCTAAGACGCCGTCGTCCCTGGAAAAGTTATGACTTTCGGTGCTACAGATGATGGGGGAACAATCAAAAACATCTTTGGAGACCCCTACTAAAAAGCCAATTCGTTGTCTTTGACACCAATGGGCCACGGATGGGTTTTGCGCTACAGGCGTAGGCCTAAACAGCAATAAGTCGAATAAGCTCTTCAGCTGCAGTGTGGCAGAGTGCATGGGGGGGGGGGGGTAAGGGGGGGCTTAAGGTAGTCTATACGTTTACTCGTTTTAATTTGTTTAAATTTTAGAACCTCATGTTTCTTTTTTTGGCTCTCAGTTCTGCATGTCGTATCCAAAGTCGTGTAGCCTCATGCAACAGCTGGACTGTCCAAACCACAAATGCAATTTACCGTTCTTTCTGCGCATCGCCGACTCATCCCAATGAAACCACAGCACCACAGCATGATTATCTGGTGACGTCACTGTTGAGATATGATATACATACCTGATTAGGCATTCGTCAAGTGTATTCGCATTTTGGTGTCAAACTGCGTTTTCAACAGTCACCCTTGGTATGATCAGGAATTCCGGATTGAATATGTGGTACTTGACAATTTGCGTCCCTGTACTTTAGAGGTTTGACCACTCTCTCAGGTTAAAACATGTCAGGATGTCCATCCCAAATGTCTAGAGTTGGGCTATATCGACAACGCAGCAGGACGACGAGTTGACATGCACAAGGTACGCCCTCCGAAATGCTCGAACTTTACGCAGTGGTACTGGTTCCACTGCAGCGGCCCTCAAGTGTCAAGTACGAACTTCGACGGCCTGTGCTTTCTCTGCGTGAAGTGTTTCCACCTGGCACGTTGCACGAGGTTTTCTACTTGACATCCTTGAATTTGACGCAGTGATACCTCTAACGCACTCGAGTGGCACCCAAGCCCTGAAATATTTGCTAGTATCTGCGGCCCTTGAGGCTCATTCTACTAGATTGCATTCCACTTCGAATGTTACATTGCACAAGGCTGTTCATTTGAAGTCCTTTACTTTTACTTTGTGGTACATCAAACGACGGATACAAACCATGCCTCAGCGATAGCCCCGAGAGTCTGCATGTATTTCCAGTAGCTGAGAGCCTGTCAGCCTAAGCAATCTACACTTCGAATCCTGCGAATCATATTTCATATGGAAATCATGAGTTTTACGAAGTGGTACACGAAACTACACATGCAAGTAATGTTTCGAAGACGGCTCCAATGACTTGCATTGACTATCATGAGCTGAGGCTGTTTTTTTCCGATGAAGCCCGACTTGAGATCCCGCACAGGGGTGGTTCTTCTGCTGCCTACCAAAGATTTTGCAATGTGGTACACGAAATGAGGCATGCAAGTGATGCCTCCGTGGCGATCACTGCAAGCCGGCACGCATATAGCAATCCAGGCCCCTTTCTGCCTGGAGAAATTCAGCTACGAGTGCACGAACTCGCCACGAAGTAGCAGCATCTGAAGGCAAAGCCATATACAAGCCTACGCAAATTCGCAGAGTGTCGTCTCAGATCTGCACAGATTCGCTATTCCTATGGTGCGAGCAATGCGAGTCAGGCCGAAGCAGGCATCGAGGCATGTAGTAACAGCGACGGCAAATTTTGTTTGAGGAGCATCAACTGGCATGATAAGCATTCATAGATTACAAGTCACTCTATCTTGTTCTACTTGCAGACATTCTGCTCCGCACATAGAACATGCAGATTGTCATTTAGATCATCAGGATAATCATCATCGCACAAGCCCGCAATCTTCAGATTACGCACGAATAGATTATGCAGGGGTGAATTGTCTACAGTTTCCATTACTCAAATCAGCATACGGAAGAAAGTCGTTGCTGACGCTATAGCTCTCAATACTGACACTTGAATTGCGTGTCATCGGGTATTACAGAGTGCAAGTTCCACTATCGAACGGCTGATACAACGACGCCGCGCCACAAGCTGAATCCATGAGGCAATAGGAGCAGCACTTGTAAGGATTCATCCGTGCTTCGGACAGTCTGAGTTTGCATGATTATGATGACGTGAATTCCAGTCTTCAAAGGTACAGCAGAAGTTCTCTCAAGCAAAGTAGTACAAAATTCATAGGTGATATAGGAGTAATCACATGAGACCAGGGGAAGGAAGAACGTCAATTGGATGAAGACTTGCAGAACCTTTATAATGCTTTCGGACCATATAGCACAATGCCTAGCATCACAGCAATTTTTGCGTTCCACCCTCTGCTGTCCTCCTCACGGCCCTTCCACTATTAACCTTTCCTCCTGTAACAACCCCTGCCAAGCTCGTCGCATAGGACGCCGACTAGACCGCTACGGATTCTTCCGCCAATCATGAAGGGATCTTATCCTGCTCAACGGCCATTTATGGAACTGTCTTGCCACTATCGTTCATATTTTGTTGCATTGAATTGGTCTGGAACCCTGATTCAGTTTTTCAGATAGCGCTCACCAGTTACTGCATCGATTGTGCACCATCTCTGTCTCAGTCCTTACCTTTGCGCCGGCCGTATTGCTGTCGCTCTTTTTTATTTCACTTTCTAGGGTAAAATCCTGGGGATAATGGAGGCTAGAACTGGATTTTCGAGCATTCGATATATGCATCCCTTCCAAGATTGTGATCGATTTGTGCTCCTTTCTCTCTATAAAATCCTGGTCAGCCCTGTTGATACGGTATATCATTGTTTTTTTGGTCACGTATCCTAGAAGCCTGTCATCGATGATCCCTAATCCTAACTTCAGTGTCACCGCAGCAATCAATGCGCCTCTTGAAGCGGCTCAAGGTAGTCAGGGAACGTCGTTGCATTCATTTATAGCGTCTCTTACCGTTTCAGCATCGACGTTCGGCGCTGAGATTATCCTTTTCATTTTACTAAAGGATAGACTTACGCAGTTGTAGTGAGTCTCCACCATGTTGGAGCCTACGACCATTGACTAACGAATGCCAGTCAGCCTCGAACATATCTTGTACCTGAAAAACAGCGCGCTGAAGTATTTCCTTCCGAGTTATTTTCCTGAATTCTCGTTGTATTTCGAACACCAGATTGAGTCATCCTTCAGAAGTCCGACCTTGACGCTTTCTTCTTCCTTCGCTACCTTCGTACACTTCTGAAAATATTTGTTCCTCTAAGCCTAATCATAATCCCCATCCTGGTGCCTTTGAATCTTGTTCATGGAAACAATGCACAAAATGGAGTCCAAGGCCTGGATAGACTCAGTTGGGCAAACGTGGGACTGACGCACACCAGCTTCTACTGGGCTCATCTGATAATGGCCTTGACCGTGATCATCTTCGTATGCTACACAATATATGCGGAATTAATCGAGTATATCCGTATTCGACAGGCGTACCTCGCATCACCAAGGCATCGTCTTCAAGCCTTCGCAAACACTATCCTTGTGACGAATATCCCCAGAAGATTCTTATCTATTCCCGTTCTGACCCGTCTCTACGACGTATTCCCTGGCGAAGTACGCGTCATATGGATCAACAGAGATCTTTCCGAGCTATCCAAAAAGGTTCTAGAGCGGGAAAAGATAGTCTGCACATTGGAGGCCGCGGAGACGAAGCTTATACGATTGACGATGAAATCCACTGGTGGTCGAAAAGATCATGACCTTACGAAAGCCGAGATGGGCGGTTCAAGCCACGCGTATGTTGGAAGTGAACGACCTCTCTGGAAACGATACCTAGGCGAAAAGGACCGCGATTACATGCGTCTTCCAATTTTAAATCTCACCTGAATGCCATCAATACCTTTCGTGGGAACAAAAGTTGATACCCTCAATCACTGTTGGCAAGAGATGGCTCGTTTGAACAACGAGATCGATCAGGCTCAGCGAGAGCCAGAAAGATACCCCCTAATGACCTCAGCGTTCATACAATTCAACACCCAAGAGGCCACGTATATGGCTTGCCAATCTATCGTTCGGTGTACGCCCTTGTGTTTTAGATCTCAATATCTCGAAGCTTCGCCAGTGAATGTCAAATGGGAAAATTTGTCTAAGAACTGGTGGAGCCGGTACACACGGACTGTCCTGGTCGTTATCTCCATCATCGCACTTCTTCTAGCATGGTCTGTTCCTGTCGCCTTCACTGGTCTCGTGTCTCAGATTGCTTATCTTACGGCTTTGTTGCCTTGGCTGCATTGGATCGACGCGCTCCCGGCATGGCTGTTTGGCTGCATTCAAGGTGTTTTACCGCAGCTAATTCTGATCGCACTTATCACGTTGCTGCCATACATACTACGCATCATCACAGAACGTCGAGGTCTGCTGACGGAGGTGGCCGTCGAGCTTTCTCTACAGAAGTATTATTTCACTTTTTTGTTCGTACAAGTCTTTCTGACGGTCTCCCTGTCTTCGAGCATCACGGTCGTTATTCAAGAAGTACTTC
>JAABUW010002699.1_pt1 | contig 26482 bp, 23 predicted proteins | sample 5560081 | NCBI WGS metagenome assembly JAABUW01 (sample SAMN10711882, study PRJNA513363) | rock metagenome | isolation source: Antarctica rocks | place: Antarctica: Victoria Land, Knobhead sud | reverse complement strand
ACTGCTAGATCAAACCTTGATATTTTTCGATTATTTTCGAAGCATTGAATTCGTCTGATTCAGAGCTACAATTATGTCTTTCAAAGTATGTGAGATAGTCAGCGCGCAGAAATTGATCCGGGCGGGGAAAGGGTTACTACTAGGTGAGCCGTCACCCAGCGCAATGAACCTTCCCAACCTCAATTACTAGGTCAAACCTCGATGTTTTTCAATTATTTTTGAAGCATTGAACTCAGCTCAATCAGAGCTACAATTATGCCTTTCAAAGTATGTGAGATAGTCAGCGCGCAGAAATTGATTCGGGCGGGGAAAGAGTTACTACTAGGTGAGCGGTCAACCAGCGCAGTGAATCTTCCCAACCTCATTTACTAGGTCAAACCTTGATATTTTTCGACTATTTCTGAAGCATTGAATTCAGCTCAATCAGAGCTACAATTATGCCTCTCAAAGTATGTCAAGTAGTCAATGCGCATAGATTGATTCGAGCGAAGAAAGATGCTAAGAGGTGAAAGGGTCGCAGCAAGCTGCGCAGTAACATCTTCAACCTCATTTACTAGATCAAACCTTGACATTTTTTCGATTATTTTCGAAGCATTGAATTCGTCTGATTCAGGGTTACAATTATGTCTCTCAAAGTATGTGAGGTAGTCAGCGTGCAGAAATCGATTCGGGCGGGGGAAGGTGGTGGCAGCTGAGCGATCGAGCTCTCAAAACCGTCAATAATTCTCGATCGCATTTGCGCAGTCAAACCTGCGTCTTTTTCCATGATTTTGACAGCGTTGAAGTCGCTTGAGTCGACTCTACAATTGTCGTCATAGAAAGTATCAAGCTCAAGCGCGTCTAGTAGAAGTTCGAAACAGGTGACGAATTGATCGAAAAGTCGATGATGAATCATCACGCCAAGACAATCATCATCGAAATCGAGTGAGAGCGTCATTGATCTCGATGACGGTCGAGAATACAAGATAGTAATGAACTCATGTATGTTTCTGTCTCTAAAGTTTCAATGTTTACTCTTTTGAATGCTTCTGCTACGTGACACAGAGTCTGATTCTGAAGTGTTTCTAGTCTGCGTTCTTTGCTCAACAGTTCATCTTTCTTGTCACGCTGATGTCAAACTGATGCTTTGAATGCAATTTCTGATCTCATTACTGCTGAGTATACTTGTCTCGCTTTTGTGAAGATAGTTTCTTATGTGAAGACTTCAAGACAACTAAGTGTCAGCATTCTTGTGATGTGATTCGTCTTTATTTGTCGAAGATGCACGTCTCATTGCAGTTTCATGTTCAGTTGCATCTTTAAAACTCGTACGTCTGATTTTGATTTGATAACTGAGCTTTCTATTTGTATGCTAGTCATCATGTCAAATCTCTTCAATTTTCTAGTGAAATGCGTAAGCTTGTACTTTTCTGATGCGAACGTTGCGTCATGAGTGCAAGCTCATTTCACGCAGACGTCGTGTGCTTTGCTCAATGTTTTGCAGATTTCTTCAGTGAATCTGTTGTAAACTAGAATGTTAATATTGTCTACGAAGTCAAGCACTTCGATTTTAATTCTCAATGCTTCGCATTTTTCAATTAAACTTGCGTTGAAGAATAGAAAGAGAATTGATGAAATGAGAAATCTCTGTGATATGTCTGCATTTATCTTGCGCATGTTGCTCATTTGTTCATTGAATATTAGCGATGTCTCTTGATTCTTTAGAAAGCTGCGTGTTCATTCGATTATGTAGCTTGACGTTCTTTTCATTTTCAGCGTATGCAGAAGTCTGACGTGTGAGACTTGATTGAACACTTCGACGACGTCTAAGCTTAGCATGAAGATCACATATTTGATTTCACAGTCTCACACTGTGTGAACTTGATCTATTAGTAGATCTAACGTCGAGATCATGAATTGCTTGCGTCTCGCTCTCATTTGAGCATTTGATAGCATGTAATGAGTCTCAACTATGTCACTCAGTCTTTTGATCATGATCAACTTCAACGCTTTGCTCATGATATTAAGCAAAGCAATGAGTCGATACATCTTTGAATCAATATAGTCGCTTTTCTTTGATTTGCATAGTACTATTGTCTGAGTCTTTTTGAACTGCTTCAAATGATACTTGTATATTATGCATGCGTTGAATAAACTCATCAATACTGAGATCAGTTCTGCAAGACTTGCTTGAAGCGCTTTGTTTGAAATATCTGAAGTGCTCGATGCTTTGTCTGCTTTTACTCGTCTGATTGTCTGCTTCACTTCATCTTCTGTGATGCGTGAATTGAATGAGACTGTCAGAAATATGAATGATTTTGCAATGTTGTTGACATTTGCTTGAGAAGATGAGAAAAAGAACTTTTCTCGCAGTATCTCGATTTTTTTCTTGAACGTTGTTGTCATATGATCAATGTCACTTCACTTCAGTGACGAAAACTGAGAAAGCTTTTTAGATAGCTGACTTTCGATTCTAACTCATTTTGCAAAGCATCATATTGATTTGAGTGCTTTGCTCAGCTCATGCATTTGTGTTCTGAAGTGTATGCATTTCGTTTGTTGAATGATCTTGTTTTTATGATCATTGTGCTTCAGATATTCATTTCACACTTTTAATGTGTTTTACGTTTTTCATATGATTTGCAATCATCTTGATTTCATTACTACTTTGAAGCAGCTTTGATTTCAAAAGTCTCTTGCTCAATTTGATGATTTTGTCAAGAAAATAAATTTCTTGATGATCTTCTGTAGCACTCTGATAATCTTGCACGTTCTGACATTCATCATAGTCTTGTCATTTAAAGAATGTTTCAAAGATAGATGTATTTGCAGATAAGCATTCAATGCTTCTGTATTCATTTTCTTTCAAAGTCATTAAATCAAGAATTGCACTGAGATTGTTTATAAACATAACTCTGTGATGATTGAAAGATGATTCAATCTTTGATGCAGATCAATTCGTATCTTGCACTTGCATGTCATGAACTGTATTTTCTCGCTGCTAAAGACTAGATCAATCATCGTAAATTAATTATGAACTTCGTGAGTAATAGTGTTTGATTTCAGTAATAATTTCAGCCTTGCATTTGTAATGATGTTTAGTAAAGTATCAATCATTGTATGACGAGTGAAGCATCTTCGCTCTTCTCAATGAGAATGATGTAGATTGAAATCTTCTATGATCAGTTGTTTGCAATCATTCTTGAGTAGTTTGTTCAAACGAGAAATGATTGAAGATTTCTTTGTGAATGTGATAGACAGTGAGCATGAGTTGTAAACGTTTAGAAGTCTTAACATCTGCGTTTCATCATCTGTATTGCAAGTTAATATTCTGATTGAGCAAATGTCTGACTCAACTGTTTCTACTATTCATTGATTGAGTCTTAGACATTTGTTAATGTATATGCATGTTCTTGATTGAGATGACGAGTTTTTCACTAGATGAAAGAAGTTGTGTGCTGAGCTAAATGACTGTGAGTTGTTGTTGTTGCAATCTTGCTTCTGTATAGCTATTATGTTGAATTCGCGAACTTTTCTGTCAATTAGAAATGATTTTTAAATTCTTAATAATTTTCTGATGTTGTACTGTAGAATTTGTAGAAAAGACTGTTTTATCATAAAGTTATTCATAGCTGTTGTTGATTCTGCAATGAGAAGACTCTTTGTATGCTTTCAATCATCAATGATCTTTCTCACTTTCTGATTAAACGTTTCTGAATCTGCTCAGATGTTGTTTCATCTGAGTCACTACTTATGCAAGAGAAAAGATTAATTCATCTCTTCTTGATCTCTACTATCTGTCAAGCTGATTCATCAGCGATTCAACTGCGTGTTTTCAGCATGACTGTTGCTGAGCTCAAGAAGTTTGTTGAATTGAAAGAATTCATTGAATTTGAAGAGTTCATTGAATTTAAAGAGTTCAGAAACAGCAAGAAGAGTGTGCAATTGTATTTAAACATTTCAAAGTATTTAAATGATCTGTTTCTATAGATTTTGAACGCTTGTTTCATCTGCTGTCATCACTTGAAACAAATGTGTCTTCAGAGTTCGTGATTTTCGTTGCAGTTGACACAACGTTTTCTATTCAAAGACATCACACACTTCTCTATGTGATGCTTATCTGCGCATTTTTCGCAGCGCTGATTCTTTCTGCAGATCTTAATCATGTGATCAAATTCGTGACATCTGAAGCATTGTGTGATGTGACAGTTCTTTTCAAATAGCTTGCATGCACATTCTTGATACAAGTTCAGTATGCTCACGTTCATTAATCAATTTATCATCACTTCGATTGCAATCTTTACAATGAGCAATGAATGAGTCTTTTCGCTATTTGCTACCTTCTTGAATCAGACTATTCTTAGAACTTTCAGATCTTCATGAAGTTTCACGTTATCTTTTATCAATCTTTCAATGATCTTTTCTTGATTGCTCATGTCTATTGTAATGCATACTTCATGTGTCAGCATTGTGAAGATTCAACGTGTTACGTGTGTCGAACTTGCGATTTCTTTTGCTCACGTCTGAGTCTTTTTCAGGTTTGCTTGAGCATCTGAGCTAACTGCATGAAGAAAAATATCATCGTTGCTCAGCTTGCAAAGTGACATGATTAAATTTCTTTGATCTGTTGACACGTCTGCAATTTTCTGTAAAATCTGTTCAATCAACTTCTTCTGTATCTCTTTTATTTCTCTTCTGTTCATTATTTTAATCATGACTTCTCATTTCTTGCAAAGCGACGACAAGTCGCTTCTAGAACATTACTTTCTCATCGCTATTTCTTTTCTTGTCACGTTCGCTCATGACGTGATTTTCATTGAAAGACGCATATTTTTCTGTGTATGCAACTGCTTGTTAAGCAGTTGAACTGATGTCTTCAGTTTCTATACATTCTTTGCAATGAATGCATTCTGATTCACGTGATGTTTTTCTTCTGAATCGAGTTGAAAACATTGAATCAACTTCAATGCTATCTCTTTTCATGAATGATCTTTGTTCTTCTCTTTCTCTAACGTTGATATCTTTATTAGTAAATCAATAATATTAGCAACGTTCTCTTCATCATCACGTGAGCATTTCAACTTTGCATCTTTGTTTTCTTGCAACGAATTGACATCACTTGCAATCATCTTCGAATCAGCATTGCTGTAATTCATGCAATTCATCATTGTTCAATCATTTTCTAGATTCACTCTGTCTTGTTTATAGTGCTCTTTTTCAAAATTTGTGATGCGTGCGTTGTGATTGTTTGTATCTTAAGATTAATGATAAATGTAATTGTAATTGTAATTGTAATTGTAATTGTAATTCATACACTTTTGTGACATTGATTTAGACTCAACTCATGAGAGACTTTATGCTATTTATATCGAGTGAACAAAACTCTCTGAGAAAGAAAATCACTCGTCATTTATACAACTGCTTCACGCAGTTGAAACAATAAGATTGACACTGTGTTATCAAGTAATGAATTTATAGCTTTTATTCAGCATGTGATGCTTGAGTAAACTCTTGATGAGAGTGTCTGTGCTGTTTGATTATGACACATCATCTTTGCTCTGCTCTTCATTGATGATATTTTATACAATGATGTCTCGATTCAATTCTCAATTCGAAGATGAAAGATGTTTTCTTTGCATTCGTGATGCTCGTGATTGTAACATACATAAAGCTGTGTTTTCTTACTTAATGATTGTCATTCATTGAGCAGAGAAATATGTGATGAAAGAAAGATGTACATGATGAGAAGATAAAGTGTGATTGTACTGAGTAATTCTTTTCTTCTCTTGACTTGACTTATGTCACGTAGACGTTGAATGAATTGTTAGTATAAACGTGTGATCACAATCATTCAATGTTTGACTCTGATCAATGAAAGAGAATGCGTTCTGATCATTCTCTTGAACTCTCAATTTTTCACGTGAATAAATGAATGACTTAACGTCAAGTAAAGAAGATGAGCTCAAGCTCTCTCAATATATCAGCGTGATCAACAAGTCACTACTTCTTCAAGCACTGTAATCACGTCTCTCAATATTTGAAACAACTATTCTACCTGATATCTTTTCATCAATTACTCGACAACATTGTCAATGTAATGAAGATGTTTCAATATCAACGCAGTCAACAAGTTGCAAATTCTTCAATCATCTGTAGTCACAACTCACAAACTCTTCATCTGAGTTGTCTTTTTCACTAGTAGTATCTTCTCATTTCTTACTGACATTGACATGTCATTAATCTTCTTCGTAAATCGATTGTAACTGTTAGAAGAAGTGTTGTCGCATGAGTGAAAACTTTGTATGATGACTTTTCTGATCACGCAACGTTCTAACATCGTTCAAACTGCGTCGAATTGAGATCTCTTGACTCTTTTGACTTTTATTCAAACACAGAATAGAATCAAAAGATTCGTAATCGACATCACGTACAGATGAATTCTATCGAAAATATGTTGTATACGTTGCATGCAACATACATAAAGCATGATCTTTATGCTGATTTTCTTCTTAGACTCGAGAGATTACTCAAAGAGTTTTCTCGCGACAGATTCACAGTTCAAGATGAATAAGATCTTTTACTGCTCAGATTTCAACAGTTTACTTCTTAAGCATGAGTTGCAGATGTATTGCAGTCGATTTCTTCTTTAATCACATTGACATGTGCTACTGTTCTTTCAAGCTATACAGATGATGTCTTCAACTAGAGATTGACTTTATCATCAAGACATTTAAAAGTCAAAGCTCAGTGAAGAAGTGAAATTCTTGAGATTGATAGTTGTTGTCATTGTATATCACGTCTCGCAGACACTCGCTTCGCTTGTAAGATGTGCAACTCATCTGTTTCGCGTTATCTGTAGAAATCTTTCTCATGCAGATCGATCATGTTTTGCAAAAATGTTTATATATTACACTTTTAATCAGACAGCGTAGTTCGATCATTCTTTACTAACTCGCTTGTATTTCTCTTCTCTTAACAAAGTCTTCTCATCAGCATATCACTCATGTATAAAATGTCTGTGTCTGAACATTTGTTAAACAATATTAATGAGACTCTTGAGTTTGCTCATGTTGAACTTAACGAGTCTTGTGAGTTGCTTATGTCGTAGTAACAGACACGCAGTCTTAACAAGATTTATATGTAGTTAGCATGTAAATTTAAAGAATGTTCGTGATTCAAGTTCTTTCTACTAATCACTCTTAACAGATCAAACGTGAGAATATTCTGTCTCAGTTCTCATTGTCGTGATGACAAGATACTGAATTGAATGATTTTCATAAGCGATTTTTCTCGTAGTTCTGCATTCTATTTGACTTTCTCATCTGCGTGCAGATTGCTTGTAGCATGCGCATTGAGATTATCAAAGTCTGCGCGATCGCGAAAACTCTGCACACGATCAACGCACAGCGTTTCATCATCACGCAGCATCTCGATGTCATTCAAACTTTTGATAATCTTTAGACTCTACTGTAGCTAGACAGTAGATTTGTAGTCAGCATCACGTACAGATGAGTTTCATCGCTGATCATGATAAATGTAATAATAAATGTAATAATAAATGTAATAATAAATGTAAATTTAAAGAAATTCTTGTGAATTTTCTAATAAATGAATGAATGCAAATTCAAAAGATTTCTTACAAATTAAAAATGATACAAATTTGAAGAATTTCTTGCGAATTTTCTGAATAAATGAAGTAGATTATTTTGTATCATTTATATGTTGATAGTAAAGTAGTTGATTAAGCATTTATTTAATGTTAAAGATCAGCATAAAGTGAGTCATATAAATGTTATTTAACTAGTAAATAAATGTTAAAAAAGAAAAGTATCTACAGAAAAGAACTTGCAACTTATATGTGTGTTTCTGATCTTTGTGCTAAACTTGAAAGAACTGATATTTTACACAAATGATGCAGAGACTTAATGATATCATCTTTAACTTGAATGCTCACTAAACTCAATTGAGTTGATTGAAACTGAGATTGAGACTGAGCAAGCTTTAATTAATATGCAATCAACATGCTAAAGTTGATTGTATATTGATTAAAGTTAAACTAGTTCAGAATCATAATAATAATAATAATGTACATGCTAATTAAACTGATTATTGAGTTGAGTTTCAAGTTGACATTTTGAATTCAACTTAATTCAAAGTCAAGTTACTCACATTTTCAACTCAATTCAAGTTGAGTTGAGCATATTTTCAACTTAACTCAACTCAACTCAACTGAAAATTGAGTTAACTTAACTTAACTCATCAAGAACTTGAGCTTAACATCAAAAGAATTAAATATAGAAATTTTTTCAACTTTTGCATTATTTTTTTGCATTATCTTTTTGATAGAAAGTCATGAAGAAAAAACATGAAGATTGTTTGATAGAAAAACATAAAGAGAAACATAAAGAGAAATATGAAGAAGAACATGAAGATCATTTGACTTTGATAGAAAGTCATGACGAGAAAACATGATAGAAAGTCATAAAGAGAAATCATGTAAACTATTTAATCAAACTATTTACATTTATCTAATATTTTGTTGAATCAAGTTGAGTTTTTGAATCAAGTTGTCAAGTCAAGCTTTTCAATCTGACTTAAGTTCTTGAGTTCAACTTCTCAACTTAACTCAACACTTTTTCAAAAAAATTTCAACTTAACTCAACATTTTTCAAGTTGAGTACTTGACTTGAACTCAAGTATTCGATTCGATGCAATCAGTTTAATGCTAATATTGAAAAAACTTCACATGAACTTTTAAAAAAATACATTGCAAGCTTTGCAAAAACATTTGAGAACAAAGTTTTAAAGAAGAAGACATTCTTGATTATGAAGTAAGCAGAATGATTATGAAGTATCAGAAATCATTTAATGAAACTATGAAAGTAAGTAGCAAAGCAGCAAGCAAAGCATTATAATGCTCATCATAAGATTGTAAACTTTTAAATGAAAGACAAAGTGCTTTTGCAAAGTATAAACATTTGTATGCTTCATTCAAAGAAAAAGATTAATTACAAACAACTAAAATCATTCAGAATATTGAAAAAAATCAACATGCAAACATATAAACTTGAACTATTTGAAAGATATGATGTAATTCACTCAATCTTTCATATTTCTTTATTGAAATTCTGACACTTGCATGATGAGAATTCAAAGTTGCAAATCATTCTTATAAAAGAGAAAGAAAAATGAAAGATAAAGAAGATAATTAATTAGTGAATCAAGAAAGAAAAGATTGAATATTTAGTTCAATGAGTTGATTTGTCTTTCTATGAAAACTTCTGAAAATCAATGAAAAATTTTAGCAATGCAAAGAAGATTATTGAGAATTACAAGAAAGAAAGACAAGTACATCAGTCAACTGCAAAAAAGTCAAAGAGAAAAAAGAGAGACAAATCATGCAAGAATCATGATTGAGAATGTATTAAAAGTGCAAAAATGTAAGTTTAAAAGTTTAATATTAAATTATAAATAAGATTTAATTTAATTTGATTTGAATTCATACATTCTTATGACATCAATTTAGATTTGACTCATGAGAAAAACTATGTTATATGTATTGAATAAACAAAACTCTTTGAGAGAGAAAATCACTCATTGATTACACAACAACTTCACGTCATTGAAACAATAAAACTGACACTGTGTTATTAATAATGAATCTATAGCTTCTATTCAGCATGTGATGCTTGAGTAAACTTTTATGAGTATTTATGCTGTTTGTTGTAACACATCATCTTTGCTCTGCTCTTCATTGATGATATTTTATACAACGATGTTTCAATTCAATTCTTGATTCAAAGATGAAAGATGTTTCTTTGCACTCATGATGCTCATGATTGTAACGCAGAAACTGTGTTCTCTTACTTAATGATTATCATTCATTGAGCAGAGAAATGTGTGATGAAAGAGAGATGTGCATGATGAGAAGATAGAGTGTGATTATACTGAATAATTCTTTTCTTCTCTTGATTTGACTTATGTCACGTAGACATTGAATAGATTGTTAGTATAAACGTGTGATTGCAATCATTCAATGCTTAGCTGATTGATAGTAGAGATGCATTCTGATTGCTCTCATGCACTCTCAATTTTTCACGTAGATAAATGTATAACTTGACATCAAGTAAAGAAGATGAGTTCAAGCTTTCTCAATATGTCAGCGTGATCAACGAGTCACTACTTCTTCAAGCACATGTAATCATAAACTCAAGACTCATCATCTGATTCATTTATTCTATCTGATATCTTTTCATCAATTACTTGATGACATTATTGATGTGATAAAGATGTTTCAATATCGACGCAGTCAATGAGTTGCAAATTCTTCAATCACTTGTAATCATGACTCTCAGACTCTTCATCTGAATTGACTATTCTACTAGTAGTATCTTCTCATTTCTTACTTACATCGACATGTCATTAATCTTCTTCATAAATCAATTATAATTGTTAGAAAGAAGTGTTGTTGCATGAGTGAAAATTCTGCATAACAACTTTCTTAATCATGCAACGTTTTAACATCATTTGAACTGCGTTGAATTGAGATCTCTTGACTCTTTTGACTTCTATTCAAACACAGAATAGAATCAAAAGATTCATAGTTAACATCATGTACAGATGAATCTCATTGTTGACTTTATAAATAAGAAAGAAAAACAAAATCTTATACAACATTCATGCATCAATATACATCTTCAAAAAAAAAGATGAGTGATGTTGTAAATGAAAAAAGATATGTAGTAATTAACAATTGCAGATGAGAATGTTAAAGTGAAAGAAAAGACTATTTATTCATCAATGAATCTCATCATGCATTGCTTACTTCAGATGATACTTATGAGATGAAGATGAAGTGACATGATGATGATAAGAATTAATGAAGATGAGAAAGATGAAAGTCTTTATTCAATTGTTAAATACAATCTCACATGATTAAAAAAAAGTTATTCACTTTTTCATTATTAAAGATGAAGAGCAAGATGAGTCTTGATGCAAGCATTGAAACAATGAATCATTGCTTATGCAATATAATGCATCAACAGCTGAAGATGATGCAAGATTGAATTCATGATACAATCATGCTTTCTTACAAAGCAGTACTTGCATTTGCAAGCATGCTCAATGAAAACATGATATGTGTGAGTCATTGCTGCATTCAGATGATGAACACAATGACAGCATTAAATCATTTGATCATTATGATTTATCATGCATCAGCATTTATTAAAACATGCAGAGATAAATATGTTTATCAAGAATCATAAACTCAGTCATTAATACAGAAGATGTGAAAGAAGCAAAAGAAGCAGATGCAATAAATGCAGCAGCAATGATGATGCAAGAGAAGCAAAGAAAGATATACATTTCAATGAAAAAGATAAACTTCATAAGCATGTTAACATGATTTCAATGAGCACAGAGCTACTATTTATCATGTTGATGATGATGATATTGATACTGTTATGTCACTCATATTAGTTTAAAATTTGTATTTGCATTGCAACAATGCTGCAATGAAAGAAGCTCATATTTTAAGTTGTAAACTACGCAAGATATGCATAGCAGATTTTATGTCTCATCAGATTCAAAAAAGCAGTATTCATAAAAGAGTATGTTGAAATAGATTGATCACATCAAGTTGAGTATTCAAGTTCAAGTCAAGTACTTGATTTGAAAAGTGTTGAGTTGAATTGAAATTTTTTGAAAAAAGTGTTGAATTGAGTTGAGAAGTTGAACTCAAGAACTCAAGTCAAGTTGAGAAGCTTGACTCGACAACTCGACTCGAAAATTCAACTTGACTCGACAAGATATTAGATAAATGTAAATAGCTTGATCAAACAGTCTACATAGTTTTTCTTCATGACTTTCTACCATGTTTTCTCGTCATGACTTTCTATCAAACAATCTTCATGTTTCTCTACATGTTCTTCTTCATGTTTCTCTTCATGTTTTTCTTCATGTTTTTCTTCATGTTTCTCTTCATGTTTCTCTCTATGTTTCTCTTCATGTTTCTCTTCATGTTTTTCTTCATGTAACTCTTCATGTAACTTTTCATGTTTCTCTTCATGTTTCTCTTCATGTAACTCTTCATGTTTTCTCGTCATGATTTTCTATCAAATGATCTTCATGTTTCTCTTTATGTTTCTCATCATGACTTTTTATCAAATGATCTTCATGTTTCTCTTCATGTTTCTCTTCATGTTTCTCTTTATGTTTCTCTTTATGTTTCTCTTCATGTTTTTCTTTATGTAACTCTTCATATTCTTCTTCATGTTTCTCTTCATGTAATTCTTCATGTTTCTCTTCATGTTTCTCATCATGACTCTCTATCAAACAATCTTCATGTTTTTCTTCATATTCTTCTTCATGTTTCTCTTCATGTTCTTCTTCATGTTTCTCTTCATGTTCTTCTTCATGTTTCTTGTCATGACTCTTTATCAAATGATCTTCATGTTTCTCTTCATGTTTTTCTTCATGTTTTTCTTCATGACTCTCTATCAAAAAATAATGCAAAAAGGTAATGCAAAAGTCAAAAACCGAAAAATTTTCTATATTTAGTTCTTTTGACATCAAGCTCAAGTTCTTGATGAATTGAGTCAAATTGACTCAATTTTCAGTCGAGTTGAGTCGCGTCAAGTTGAAAATATGAGCAACTTAACTCAAGTTGAATTGAAAATGTGAGCAATTCAACTCAATATCAATTCAAGTTCAAAATGTCAACTTGAAACTCAACTTGATGATCAGTCTATGCTGAAATGAGACAAGAAGAAAAAGAAAAGAAGAAAAGAAAGCAAAAATGAAGAGATTGATATTAACAATCTTGCATTAGCTCTGTTTATACTTATTAACATGATTAACTTACAACACTTTTACATAAGTATTAAAGTGTTAAAGAAGTCATGATTATGCTATCAATTATAAAAAGACAATACAATGTTATGAAGACTTGAAGATCAAGTCTTTAAAAAGAGATGCAGTTGTAAGAATGCATTTCATCAATTATGAATGATGCATATTTGCAAGATTAGCTCATGAGATTAGATTAAAAGAGATTAACGAATGAATAAAAATAATAACTTGACAGAAGATGAAAATTCTGTCAGCTTTTACATTTGTTTCTTAACAATTAGTTCTATCATCAATAGAATGCTACTTTATTATCTTTTACTACGCAGTTTTATGCAAAAAGATCTTGTATATCTCACAATATTTTAACATGTTTTAATCAACACTTTTCTCATCTTTTAGATAAATATTTTTCTTATGTCACAACACATTTTCTTCAAGTTTAGAGTTAGTTCTGTCATGATTTTAACCTTGTCAGACTCAATCTTCTAATCTTGTCAGATTTATTCTTGCTTTGTCATCTTGATTAGTCTCTATTGAGTCTAGCGTCAACTGAGAAACACACATATATAGTTAGCTTCTTTTCTGTAGCTATCTTTCTTTCTTAGCATTTATCTTCTAGTTAAATGACATCTCTATCTGACTCGCTCTAGACAGATCTTTAACATTAGATAAATGCTCATCATTTACTACTCTGCTATCGATGAATAAATGATATGAAACAATTTATTCAGTAAGAAAAATTTGCAAGAAATTCTTCAAATTTGCATCATCATTTTAAATTGCAAGAAATTCTTCGATTCTACACTCATTTTCATCATTCTATTCGCAAGAGATTCTTTAAATAAAGCACTCAATTATTACCTGAAATTCACAAGAAATTCTTTGAATTTTCACTCATCAAAAAACATCAATTCAAAACATCAATCTCTCATTTACTCTTATCTCAACAACTTTTATCTTCTCTCATCATGATATACAACGTCAAGTCAGTTGAGTCTTGAACAACTCATCTGCTTAAAAGCATTGTCAATAGAAGAGTTTCACTTCTACTCATTAATGCTTCAGTTGAAGCTGAGAAAGTTGTCATTTCATGAAACATAAACATTGAAAAACAACTGTTTCATTGAGTCAGTAATCAATTCAACAAAGTCATCAATATGCTGAATGAGCTTTGAAGTTAGCGAGATTTGACTTTACAACTCAATGAACACTGACTTCTCATACAAGAAGATCACAAAAAGAGAGTGAAATAACTAGAAGTTGCTTTTGATAAAAACAATGAACTAGAGAAAAAGATCAATCAGCTACAAGATGAGCGATTGAACTTCAGAGTGAAACAACGTCAAGCTGATCAATTTATGTCTCGTCAAGATACTCAGTCAGCTGAACAACGAGTCAATTAGAAAGAAGCTCACTTTCAATGAGAATCTTCTACTTTATCTGATAATGAAAACGAAAATGATCATCACAAGTTCATCAAGCTTTCGAATTCACTCATCTTCATTGAAACAGATAACTCTATTTGAAAGACATGAAACATCAAAATAGCTGACAAGCTCGATGTCAATGCAAATCATTATTCTACTGAAAAGATTCATATTGTCTATGTGATTTTCAGACTAGAAGACAATGCTGATCAGCAAATTTATGCAAAGCATCATGTTGATGCTTTCTCATTTTATCAATCACTATCAAAGTTACTGAAACATCTGAAAGAAATTTACAAAGATCAGAATTTGATTCAAAAGTGTTATCATGAATATGTTACTTTGAAGCAGCTCAACAAGTCTTTCAGCTCTTTCTATTCAGAATTCACTAAAATATTCAGCTTTCTGAACTACGATGATATTATTCTGATGAACAACATTCAGAATAAAATCAATAATCATCTTCAGAACATGTTATCAGTTTGTCTTATAAAGTTTAGCTCACTTGATAAGCTCAAGATTTTTCTTCAAGATGTGAATAACAAACAACAAGTCAATTATCAGCTACGTGATGAGCAATGAACAGTCAAATCAATAACAGCTTCGAAAAAACGTTTTGTTTCTTCGTTGACATCAGCTTCAGTCTTGATTACTAACTATGTTTGACTTGTTACTTTTTTCACTTTCGAATCTGAATGATCAAGAATGTTAATCATTTGCTTCAACTGCAAAGTATTGAGTCATCTTTTAAAAAACTGCTTTCAGCTGAAGACTAGTACTTCAACATCTTGTGCATTCACTTCTTGTCTCAATGAGATCATTATGTCAAAAGAAAAGAAGAAATTATTTACAGAGAAATTGAAGAATGAGATAAAAAACTAGTGACTTTCATTAAAGATGTGATGAAAGATGTGTTAATTTCTTCAACAATGAGCAGCTCAAATGATCTCTTTGCTTCAAAATCTTTGACTACTGAATGTGTATTATCTAGTAATGAAATTAGTTACTCATTAAAGTCATTGATTGACACTGAAGCAGCAGACTATTTGTTCATTGATGAATTAATCACGCAGAATGTTTGTGATCATTTGCAAATCAAATCTTTATCTTTAATCAAGCTCAAATCAATAAAAAGATTCGATGATCATTATGCAAAAAAGCTCATTATTCATGCAATTTATTTGAATCTAACTGTTCAAGATCATATGAAACATTTCGTCTTTATGCTGATCACTCGATTAAATCAACATCAGATGATTCTTGAAAAAACATGAATGAACAAGATCAAAGTGACTATTGATATGAAAGATGATCATCTTCAATTCTCTAGTTTCAAAACTTATATCAAAGCTTTTATCAAAGCTCATTCAACTGTTCTTTCAAGCAAGAAAATCGCGATAGAACAGAAGAGTTTGATCTTTACTCAAATACTAAAGAGATCTATCTCTTCTGTTGTCACTCAACTCAGCGAAAAGTCATCTTCATTCAATAAAATCATGAAATCATTTAATTCAGTCAACTTCGCTTCGTCTTTTGATTCAATGAACATAGCAATGATAGAGATTGCAGCATATAGATCACTAGTCAAACAATTGAATTTGACTACTTTCGTGATCATTGTCACGAAAATCGATCGACTTCTAAAAACAGCTAGAAATAAACTCAAAGATGTAAATCTACAAGAGCTTTCACATGAGAAGATCTTGAAAGAAGTCAAAGTTAAGCTTTCTTCAAAATATCATCACTATCTAAACGTGTTTGATTAAGCGATGACTGATCAACTACTCTTTCATCATTTCTGTTGAAATCATGTCTAGAATTTAATCACACTGCAGCGAGATAATGCGTAGCTGAATAGAATGTTTGATCAATAAAGATAGCTATAACTAGAATATTAAGAATACAGAAGAAATCAAAGAGAGTTTTGAGCTGTATTTATAGTAGAGCAAAACAAAGAGAACGAAGCAGATTTGCTCAAGTATTGAAAGCGCTAAAATAGAGTATTGAGACTGAGATTTAACATGAGTCAAAACTTCTAAAGCTTATTGACTAGAAAACTTTATTCAATCTCAACACACTCATAACATTATTTTCTTCTCTTTAAAAGTCATGTTTCTATGACTTGTAATGTAGTTCATAGCATTGACGTAAAGTCTTGATGCCTGTCTTTCTATCAATCTTTCTATTGATTCAAATCAACTCATCAAATGTCTATTGTAACAGACTCACTATGTGAGATAAAGTGATCATTGAAGCAGACTCACTAGTCGACTTGCTCATTAAAGAGATTGACTATTGACTTGCTCTTGAAGCAGACTCACTAGTTGCATGTGAACGTGAGATAGATTGATTCACTGATAGATAAAGTGATGTGAGTAGATAGATCATTGCATTGACAACGTCTTTGTAACAGACTCACTAAATTGTTATGAGTGTATCAAGACTGAATAGAGCTAGTCAATGTCTCTAGCTCAGATCTGACTCAGATCTGACTCAGTCTCTATTTTCTTTTCTCAACATCTCTTTGTTCAACATCATCTTTCTTTCTACATCACATTCTACTCATGTCACAAACACATTTTCTTCAAGTTTAGCACAGTCTCTGAATATTACTTAAATAGAAGCTTTTGTACTCATCTTCTTCTGTATTCTTAATATTTAGTTATAGCTATTTCTAAAGATCAAGCACTATTCAACTCTGACTTTCGCTGATTGACTCATCTAGACACGATTCTGACATTATATTAAGAATTCGTTAATCACATGATACTGATTTCATTATTCATTCAACATACTTGTACAGACAGAACGAGTCTAAAGAAATTCATTTATCTGATGATCAACGCAATTGAAAGACTGAACAACATTAAAGAGTTTGATAAAATCAACGATGAGACTGTTTGAATCGCTAGACAACTTATCACTCACTAAGTACGCAAAGTTCACTCGATCAAGAGAATCAACTCATTCTTGTGAAACAGATGAGTGAAAATAAGCTGTTCAACTCGATTAAGAGAATCGACGATAAAGAATCTTCGTGAATTGCTTGAGAATCACTCAAAAAACTCGCAAACCAAAAATATTCTTCTAATCAACAATATTCTTTTCTGAAGATTAAAATACTTGATCATACGTCTTCATTAATACTGTTGAGCATCATCATTCGCTCGAATTCGTTCTTTCTTCAAATTTCATCATGTCAAAACGTTCATTTATCAAAGAACGTTTCGAAGAATTTCGAAGTCACTTTTCTCAAATCTCTGAAACTGATTCATTGAAATCTTCTAGTGCTGAATCATTCATCAATGAAGACGATAAGTCATTCATTGAAACAGTAATACTTTCTGTTTCTATCGAAAACTGAAAGACTTGATGCATGATTCTCGACAGAGAAACAGATTGACTCAACGAGCTGAGTAAACAACGAGATGACAAAATCAAAGAGTTGAAGACTAGACTTCAAACTAAAGAAATCACTTCTTCTGATTTCACCTACTCTGAGCATTCTAGATCTCAGAAAATACCTGATTCTTTCTGATTTACTGACGAAAAGAATTCTACTTGAAAAAACTGATACGACAAAATTCAGAATAAACTAGAGATCAACGTCAACCTCTTTTCAAATGAACAAGTTAAACTGAGCTATGTACATTTCAGATTATTCAATGACGCAGCTGATGTCACTCAATCTAGACGTGAACGTGACTATGTCAATTTCTATAAGATCGTCGATGATCTTTTGAAAGAACTAGCTGAGTTGTTCAATGATTCAAATAAGAAAGTCAACTTTCATAGAAAATACTACAACTTGATTCAAGAATCAAAGAAGTTCAGCGAGTTTTACACTCAGTTTCAACAATTATCTTTCTATCTGAAGCATCACAAAAAGTAACTGATTGTTGATTTGAAAGATAAAATAAATTCTCATCTTCAATTCATTTAAATAGATCAATTAGTTCAATCTAATTTTCTCAAAGAGATTCATTTCTACCTGATTCATTTGAATAATGATCAGCAAGTCATTTGAAAAATCAAGAACAAAGTTAATCTCATTAAACGCGTCAATAATCTGTCAAAGATCATCTTTCATAAAGCTGTTGTTACTCAGTCAGTTGATCATTCAAAACCTGATCATTTAAAGTCGTGTGACGTGATTTTAACTAGCATCAAAGAAGCAGACGTTTTAGTTAAAACCTGTTTCATATGTCATAAATCAGATCATAGCTTTAGAGAGTGCTCTGATCGACCTATCAGAATCAATGCAGTGAACAATGAATATGATCATTTTGAATTTGATTTTAATTCGAATTTCGATTTAAAAAACTAGTCATTTCTTCAAATGTCATTAAAGAAGTAGAAATTATATCTTTGTGCAAACTAGATGAAATTTTATTAGAAGAAAATTACTTTGAAAAGTCTTTTCTAATTGATGCTCATCTCATCTTGCAGAATCAATTCTTCAATCTTCGTTCACTAATAAACAGTGATTCAGTCGCTCATACGCTCATATACACTAATCTAGTCAATAAAGTATGTGAGAAACTAGAAATTCAATCTATATCTTTGATAAAAGAGAAGCTAATAAAAGATTATGATGAAAAGATATCTAAGAAGATCATTACTCATAAAATTCTACTCAATCTCATCATCAAAAGTCATAAGAAATTGACTGTATCAATGTTAATAACTGATATCAATCATCATGAAGTCATATTGAGTAAGCTCTGAATGAATAAAAACGAAATATTACTGAATATGCAAAACGACGTCATTGTTTTTTTGAATCAATTGAATACTTCTATTTCGATTTTTTCAATCTTTCTCAATTCAAAGCACTCAAATTGATCGCGATCAACTTCATCTTCTTCAATCACTCAGACTAAGATCTCTATGATGCTCAAACAACTTGTTTCAATTACTGCTCAGAAAAAGTCATTCTTGATTTGAAGCATAGACGCAACTTTGTTCAAAACACTGTTAAATCATTCAAAGAGAAATCAGACTGAAGTTTTGTTGAAATCGTGTCTAGATCATTCAATCAAAGAGACTTGAAACTAATATGTATGTATTGCTCTTTAAAGATAGCTATAACAAGACATTAAGAATACAGAAGAGAAAGAGTGCAAGCTCTTTTATAAATAATGACTTGAGACTGCGCTAGACTCGATACAGATGTGATGTAATATGTCAGATGTGTTTGCCTAAAAGAATGATGAAAGAGATGAATGAAGAAAGTGCTGAACAACGAAAAGAAGTGCTGAGAATGACTTGAAGAGTTCAATAGAGATGCGCTAAATTCAAACTAGGCATAGCATCATCTGAACTCTGATCGATTCAGACATGTTTGTAACATTATTTTTCTCTTCAAACATTCATGTTTGCATGAATAGAAAAGAAATAAGAGCAAAAAATTCATCGTGTTTTCAATTTAGTGCAACTTATTCAAGTATAGCTTGTGAAATTCATTCAGAACTTTCTTCGAGTCATTGAATTTCTCTTTATCGACATAGTATCATTCGTCGTCACGATTTATCTCAATTCATTTGACCTTGTATTGTAGTCTTTCTTTATATCGCCTGAAGTTCAATATATCATCTACTTCTCAATGCTTTTCATTCTCTTCAATGACTAATGATCTAAAGAACTCAGAATGTTGTTTTGATAAAGAGTCATTTGATGAAGATTGTAAGCACTTTGAGCTGAACATTGAATGTATATGCTTCATGCTTCTAGATAGCTGAAGACGATAGAAGATCTCAACTTTGACTGTGATTGAATAGAGATCGAGCTGCTTATCTTTCAAATTCTTGCATGATCTAGTGATTTTGATGTTTTCAAAGACTAATCAAACTTGATCATCTACTTCATAGATGACGTCTCATCTATGCTTGTTCATCTGAGCTTCAGTGATCTGCTTGATCTTTTTCAATTGTTGATGATTGAAGATAAGAAGTTCGCTCATTCAAGTGATAATGTCATCGATCTTTCTAGCTTCAATACGTTGATGAGTCGTTTTGTAATCAGTCGTATCTGAATCGAAACTCATTCGAGAGTGAAAGTCTTTATTGAAGTAGAAAGAGATCATCAAGATAGTCGAGAACGTATTGAAATTATCACTGAATTTCATCATTGAAAGTCATTTAGCTCAGTCATTCTGCATGTAATTGCAGTAGATTCGAAGTTCGCGTTCAACATCTTGATTAGCTTGTTTCAACTGATCATCGATTTCTGAATGATAAACTGTTGATAGATTGACTTTGATCTTCAGTCGTTTGCAAAGACTTTGTCACATGATCGATATGAATTGAAAGTCTCTATTTGAAACGATAGAACTGAGTAGATCATGAAGTCGATAGACGTTTCATAGCATGATTCATACTGTTTCTTCAATTGAGATGTCATCGTCTTCTCAATGACAGAAAACATAGTGACGTTCTTTGAAGAGACAACATATGATCATGCAAATGACGTTATAGTTTTTCGATAGAGATAGCTCAGTGATGAAGTTCATAGCTATATCTTGTCAACGCTGCTGAGAAATCGATAGAGGCTGAAGCAAATCATTTGTACCATCTTGAGATGCTTTGCTTCGCTGACAGACATGACAGTTTCGAATGTATTGTTGAATAGTTGCTCGATGACCTGACCAATAGTAGAAGCGTTGAACTAGGTCAATCATTCATCTAATGTCAGAGTGCGAGATTGATGATTGATCGTGAATATCTTGAAGCAATTTCGTATGCATTTGTTTTGACACTCATAGTAGACTCTTTTTGAATAGAACGTTGTCAATGATTTGACAGTTCTTTAGCTTCATGTCATGAAGCTTCAGTTCATCTTTGTTCATAGCTTGTCAATACTCATTGCATAGTTCATTCTTCTGATTGACTAGACGTACGCATTGATAGAGATTAGCCTCGTATTCAGGTTCGATTTCGAACTTAATCGATAGAACGTTTATTCAATTCAAGGTCAGTATAGTCTGAAAACGATCATCTATGTCTTTAGCTGATTCAGAACTATTGATCATCGACATTCTAGTTAAAGCATCGACTTTGATGTTTGTTTTGTCTGATCGAAAGATAATTTGAAAGTTAAACTTCGATAGAATATTCAGGTAGTTCGCTTGTCATCGAGTCAGCTGTTTGTTTTTCATAAAGATCTTCAAAGTCTGATGATCAGTAAACATCTGAATAGATAGCTCAGTACTCTCTAGTTCAAGTCGTCAGTGTTCAAAACATCGAATGATAACTAGCAATTTCTTGTCATAGATGTGATAATTGCATTCAGCTGAAATCATGCTCTTGCTATAGAAGACTATCGAGTGAAGCACACTTTCGTCATCATACTGAGATAGTATGTCGTCTTTTACATAGTTGAATGCATCGATTTTCAAAATAGCTTGACGTTTGACATTGAAATGACGTAGAACTGAGATCGAGCTGATCTGCTTCTTTAGATTATTAAAGACTTCGACGCAGACTTTGTTTCAAACAAAAGACGTGTCTTTTCAAGTCAGCTGAGTGAATGACTTGACTAGTTTCGAAAAGTTCTTAATGAAGCGTCGATAGAAATTGATGAAGTCAACGAAGTCTTATACCTCTTTTAGGTTAGTAGATGTAGTTCAATTGACTATAGCTTTCACTTTGATAGAGTTCATGCAAAGACCTTGTTCTGATACTATGATCTTTAAGAAGACTGTTTCTTCTACGTTGAATTCGCACTTTTGAATATCTACTTGCAGATCAGCGTCTTGTAGATGATCTAGTATCATCTTAACATGTTGTCTATGCTTCTTTTAAGTCTTGCTGTATATGAGAATGTCGTCTAAATAAGCTTGGCAGAAGTTATTTAGAAAGTCTCATAGAACATCGTTCATATATTGCTGAAACGAGATTGAATTGTTTGTTAATTTGAATGATAGAATCTTTGATTTGTACACTTTCAGAGCGGTAATGAAGATTGTATAGTTCTTACTATCGAGATGCATACGAAGTTTGTTGAAAGCGAAAATTATATTCAGTCGAGTCAGATGCTTGCAGTCAATGATTTTGCCAATCACCTCATTTATGAGCGATAAAGAGTAGCGATTTCTTTTGATAATGACATTGAGTTTTTGATAGTCAACGCAGAAGCGAAGATCATCATTGACCTTCAGAGCGAATAAAACGAGTGAGAAATATGAGGTCTTGCTAGAAGTAATAAAACTCTTTGACAGGTTTTCGTTCAGATATTCTTTGACCTTCTGAAGCTTGTAGAGTGACATTCAATAAGCTCGACATCTAGAAGAAGTGACATCGTTAGTGAACTCTATCTTATGATCATATGAACGATGAGGTGATAGCTTATCGACTTGAGCTCGATCAAACACGTCGATGAAATTCTGATATTTCGAAGATAGCTTGATCTTGATGTCTTCTAGATTTTGAGCTGATGCATCAATGAAAGTGACGTCTAGAACGTTCAGTTTGCATTGAGTGTTGTAAACTATTTCCCTATCAATATCTTCAATCGACATAGCGAAAATCTCGATGCGATTCTTCTTTGATTGTTTAATCAGTGCATGAAAAGATGCAGCTCTCACACTGAACATAGAAAAGTTCTTTTTCAAAGCAGTAGAAGCTGATCGTTGAAGCACTTTGAGAGCTGAACTGATAGAAGAATTTGATGATCGTGATCATTTTGAGTGTGAAGCTCTGACTGACATCGAAAAAACAGAAATGAAAGCTTCTAATTGATTCGGAAAAACGATGACATCGTTTCGCATATCTAGTAGTATTTCATTTTTGTTCATTCAGAGCTTTCTCAATATGATGTCATGATGATTTATATCAGCTATTAACATTGAAACAGTCAATTTCTTATAACTTTTGACTGTGAGATTGGGTAGAATTTTATGAGTAATGATCTTTCTTGCCAGCTTTTCGTCATATTCTCTTATTAACTTCTCTTTAGCTAGTTGTATGAGTTGAATTTTGAGCTTCTGACATATTTGATCGACTAGCTTTGTATGAATCAAGATGTAGATCGTCGAGTCACTATTTATCAGAGATCGTAGCTTGAAGAATTCGCCTTGCGAGAATAGAATGACATCGACTAGAAATGACTTTTCGAAGTAGTTCTCTTCAATAGGTGAAATTTCGTCAATTAAATTGCACAAAGAAATGATCTCTATCTCTTCAATGACTCTGAAAGAGATGATTAGTTTTTTGAATCAGACTCTGAATCGAAGTTCGAAGAACGATCAAACTCGTCATTTAATGCGTTAATTCTGAAAGGTCTATTCGAACACTCTTTAGAAGTATGATCAGACTTATGACATAGAAAGCAGTTTTCGATTAGTAAGTCATTTTCTTTGATGCTAGTCAAAACAGCGTCACGTGGTTTTGACTGGTCAGTCATCTTCATTTCTATGATTCTACGAGTAGCTTTGACTGATTCTTCAGCGTAGATGATCTGTTTAGTTGTTCAAGCTTTGATCATTGCTTCTCTATTCTTGATCTCTTGAATAGCTCGTTGATCGTTATTCAATCGAATGAGATAGAAACGAATTTCTTTCAGAGTACTGAGTTGAATCAATTGAGTTACTCAAGCGAATCGAAGTCGAAGATTTATTTTATTCTTTAGATCGACGATCAGCTGTTTTTCTTGATAGTCTAGATAGAAGAATAGTTGTTGAAATTGAGTATAAAACTCGCTGAATTTCTTCTGTTCTTGAATCAAGTTGTAGTAGTTTCTACGAAAGTTGACTTCTTTATCTGAGTCATCGAACAACTGAGCTAGCTCTTTCAAAAGCTCATTGATGATCTTGTATGAGTTGAAACAGTCACGTTCGCGTTTTGACTGAGTGATCTCAGCTGCATCATCGAATAATCTGAAATGTACGTAGCTCAGCTTGACTCATTCACTTGAAAAGAGATTGACGTTGATTTCTAGCTTGTTCTGAACTTTTTCATACCAGTTCTTTCAGGTAGAGTTCTTTTCATCAGTGAACAACGAAGAATCGAGTATTTTCTGAGATCTAGAACGCTCAGAGTAGATTGACGATGACGAGATAATCTCTTTAGCTTGTAGTCTAGCTTTCAGCTCTTCGCATCGTTTCTTCAAAGCTTTCATAGTCATAGAAGGTGTTATGATTTCAGCGAATGAGTCGTTATCTTCGACAATGAAGAATGAAGCTTCGAAACGCTCTTTGAAGAAGCGAGACATGATGAAGAAGAAAGAAGAGGTTGAATTGAACGAGTGTTTTAAAAGAAAGAAATCGAGCGAAGAGCAATGCTCGACAATAAAAGATGAAGTCGTTTTTGTTGTTTGATTTGAAAGTTGATTGATTCTCTTGATCGATTTGATTCTCTAGCAATCAACGAAGATTCTTTATTGCTGATTCTATTAATCGAGATGAACGATGCGTACTTAATGAGCTGTAAGTCGTCTAGCAATTCAACCAGCCTCGCTGTTGATTCTATAGACTTTCTAGTGTTGTTCTGTCTTTCGATTGCGTTGATCATCAGGTAAACGAATTTCTTTAGACTCGATCTGCCTGAACGAGTATATTGAACGAGTAATGAGTATCTGTATCGTATGATAAACGGGATTCTTAATGTAATGTTGAGATCATGCCTAGATCATTCAACCAAAGAGACTCAAGACTGATATGTATGTATTGCTCTTTAAAGATAGCTATAACAAGACATTAAGAATACAGAAGAGAAAGAGTGCAAGCTCTTCTATAAATAATGACTTGAGGCTGCGCTAGGCTCGATACAGATGTGATGTAATATGTCAGATGTGTTTGCCTAAAAGAATGATGAAAGAAATGAATGAAGAAAGTGCTGAACAACGAGAAGAAGTGCTGAAGATGACTCGAAGAGTTCAATAAAGATGCGCTAGGTTCAAACTAGGCATAGCGTCATCTGAACTCTGATCAATTCAGACATGTTCATAACAAGTTTTTGCTCTATTCATGACAGACATTAATAGAAAAATCACGTACAATACTCAGTGTGATTTGAACGCTTTAAACGTCTTTTCAATCAATGAAATGACTCAGAATTTGAAAGATATTAAAGCGAAGCTGTCATTAAAATATCATGAGTTTCTAGATGTTTTTGATTGAACTCAATTGAATAAACTACTCTCTCATCGCTTCTACGATCATAAAATTGAGCTCATCAGTGATTCAACGTCTTCTTGCTGTTGAGTCTATCAAATGTTCTTTGTCAAACTTCTGAAGATAAAGAAGTACTTAAACGAGAATCTGTCAAAGAAATTCATCACTTCTAGTCAGATTTTCTATTTCTTTCCCGTTTTATTCGCTCTTAAAGCAAATGAAGATTTTCGATTCTGTGTGAACTATCAAAAGTTAAATGTCATTTTCAAAAGAAATAGATATTCTTTATCATTGATAAACGAGATCATTGATAAAATAGTGAGTTGCAAGCATCTGACTAGATTGAACATCATATCAGCATTCAACAAACTTCAAATGCATCTTGATAACGAGAATTACATCACTTTTATCACTGCTTTAGAAGCATATAAATACAAGATGTTATCATTCAAACTGACTAATGAATTGATCTTCTTTCAGCAATATATGAATGATGTTCTATGAGACTTTCTGAACGACTTTTGCCAAGTCTATCTAGATGACATTCTCATCTATAGCAAAATGAGAAAGAAACATAAAGATCACGTCAAACTAGTATTGAGTCGACTACGCGAAGCTGAACTGCAGATGAATATTCGAAAGTGTGAATTCAATGTAAAAGAGACTGTCTTTCTAGAAGTCATTGTATCAGAACTAAATCTTCGTATGAATTCAAGCAAAGTGACAGTCATAGTCAGCTGAATCATTTTGATCAATCTAAAAGAAATTCAGAGCTTCGTGAGATTTGTTAACTTCTATTGTCGTTTCATTAAGAACTTCTTAAAGCTAGTCAAATCATTCACTCAGCTGACTAGAAAGAACACGTTTTTTGTTTGAAACAAAATCTGTGTTCAAGTTTTTGACAATCTAAAGAAACAAGTCAGCTTGATCTCAGTACTTCGTCACTTTGATTTCAAATGACAAGCTATTCTGAAGATCAATGCTTTGAACTATGTAAAAGATGAAATACTATCTCAGTACAATGACGAGAAAGTTCTTCATTCGATGATCTTCTACAGTAAAAGCATGATTCTCGCTGAAATCAATTATCACATCTATGACAAGAAATTGCTAG
>JAABUW010002695.1_pt1 | contig 26509 bp, 19 predicted proteins | sample 5560081 | NCBI WGS metagenome assembly JAABUW01 (sample SAMN10711882, study PRJNA513363) | rock metagenome | isolation source: Antarctica rocks | place: Antarctica: Victoria Land, Knobhead sud | reverse complement strand
GACTGCTCAACCAGCACGTAAAGCCCGGTGTGACGCAAATAGCTCACCAACCAAGCACAACCGCTCGAACCTCAGCTAAAACGCATACCTGTACAGAGGTTCCCTAAGTCAGTACCAGCGAACTACATCGAATAGGAGTGGAACCAAACCGACTCAAGCTAAGTCTGATCGTGTTATATGGCAGGCGCCTGTCACCTACGACGCATCCTGTCGATAGGAGACAAGGGGTGAAGTCTTCGGAGGCTCTGAAACACAAGGATGAATGAAGGCCGCACACAGGTGATAGTAGATGCAGAAGTTCAAGACACGCGTTCGGACCTGCGACTCACGGAGGAGTTAGCAGGCGTACTTGCGCTTACCCCCGACTCACTTGCCCTGGACGTCGCCTACGGAAAAGGGGCAAACGCATTCTTTTTTGCGGAGAAGTTCGGATGCCGCGTGGTTGGGGTCGATCTGAGTGAGGACAACGTCCAACAGGCAAATGCCGAAGCACTCCCGAAAGGGCTGAGCGAAAAGGTGAATTCCAATTGCATAGTCATTGTGTCGCGTTCTGCCTTACGTCCAGGAGTTTTCGTACCTTTCGGACTAGATCATCTCTTGTAAAAGGCTTTTCGAGAAAGCCGCTGTTAGATCCCAAAATCCTATGCTGCGTTACTGCATCGTCTGCATACCCGGAGGTATAGAGCACCCGTGTCTCAGGTCTATCTACGGCAAGTCGCTCAGCGAGAACAAGACCGTTGAAGCCGGGCATAACTACATCTGTGATCAAGAGCGGTAATGGCCCGCTGTGATTCGCCGCGATTTGTAGCGCTTCTGCTGGATCCCCGGAGTCGAGCACGGTATATCCGCATTGTTCAAGGATCAATTTCGTAAGGATTCTCAGCTGTATGGCATCGTCGACCAAGAGGATGGTCTCCCTCCCGCCACGTAGGGGCTGCCCCGGAACCGCCACGGTGGCAACTGGCTCCTCGTCGCATCGGGGAAAGTGGATCTTGAACGCTGTTCCCCTCCCGGGCTCGCTGTAGACGCCAATGGTTCCACCACTCTGCTTGATGACGCCGAAGACTGTTGACAAGCCGAGACCTGTACCCTTCCCGAAGTCCTTCGTCGTGAAGAACGGATCGAAGATGTGACCCTGGGTTTCCAGATCCATCCCCATTCCCGTGTCCCGGACGCTTAGCATCACGTATCTCCCAGGCGTTAGCGGAATGTGCTGCTGGGCATAGGCCTGATCGATCTCCACATTCGCTGTCTCAAAGGTGATGGTGCCGCCCTTCGGCATGGCATCACGAGAGTTGATCGCTAGATTCATCAACACCTGTTCGATGTGATTGGGATCAGCTGTGATTGTGCCCAGGTCTTTACTGAAGACCCTTTCCAGGTGAATGTCGTCCCCGATGAGTCGTTCCAACATGGGATGAATACGGTCGATGGCCGCGTTCAAGTCCATAACAACTGGCTGCACCACTTGCCGACGGCTAAACGCCAAGAGATCTCGGGTGAGGTTTTTAGCGGAGTTGCCTGCGTCGATTATGTTGCCGATCATCTCGCGGCTCGGCTCCGCCAGATCGTCCCGCTCTCGCAGCATTTCGCAGTAACCTAGAATCACGCCGAGGAGATTATTGAAGTCGTGCGCCAGTCCTCCGGCAAGCTGTCCGACTGCTTCCATCTTCTGAGCTTGCAACGTCCGTTGTGCGGCCTGCTCGGCGTACTTTCGTTTCGTGATATCGCGAATGTTGCATTGGATTACCTGCGCGCCATTTGCCCCGTAAACATTGCTGACGAATTCCACGTTTATGGTTTGGCCCCCCTTGGTCTTAAGAGGCAGATCTTCGTAACGGACATACCCATTCAACTGCAGCTCGCGAAAGGCGGATTTCGACCCTTCGATGTCCTCAAACAGGCCGATATCCCAAAGCGCCTTTCCCAGGAGTTCATCACGGGAGTAATCCAAGAGCGCCATTAGAAAGGGATTCACATCTGTGATTACCCCAGTCTCGGCATTGAGAATCAAGATGCCATCCTGAGCGGTCTCAAACAAACGGCGGTATCTGACTTCTGAGTCTCTGAGCGCTTGTGCGGGCATGATTTGCTCTCCTGGATGCCAGACGTTGTGTCGCTGCCGATGGTTGGCATAAGGGGCCTCGTGCGTCTAATCTCCGGCTCGTGTTGGCGGCAACGAAGCAGTGGGTAACGCAGGAAGCATTCTTTCTATAACTCCGCATATGGTGAACAAGGCGTTAGCATCGGATCCGGTGCGGATTAGAACTGTACACATGTTACCTGAGTAATGGGTGGTAATTGAACATTGAGCAGCGCCCCGATAGATGCCAAAGTCGTCGGGCTGTCTCTCTGGAGTCGCGACTTCTTTGCTAACGGCATTACCAGTAGCAGACTCCTGCAGGGAGCTGCTGCCTGAGAAGATCTGGGTAATGGCTTCGCCGTGTACACGCAATGCGGGGATCCGTGGACTGCACTATCTGTTTGTGCAAGATGTGAACGCATGCGTCAACCTCGGTATAGTCGCGAGCCTCGTCGCGCAAAGCGATTCACTTGGCGCGCATCCATCAGATTGCCAGTCTTCCAGCATGGAAGCAATGGGATAGAGCGGGGCTATGGTCATCTACGCTGCCCTCTACGCCTTGTGAGCCATCGTTTTGGCTCAATTCCTCTTCTCACAACGCGACCTCTGGCTCGCAGACATCTTCGACCTCTCAGATCCGTTCCTACAAACCGCTCTCGTCACAGCAGCCGGCCAGGGGCCTTGGCGGCCCTAGAACACAACAGAAGTCCATGCGTGAGCCCGGCACGTGGCCAAAAGCAGAATCAGTTCAATTACGGAGTCCCGCTCAGATTGACTCTCCCGGCCGCACGTGGAGCACGAAGGAACAGGGCTTCGGTAAGCGTAGTAAGCTGCAGAGCTATGACGACACTAACGAACCCGCAGCGAATGCTGTTCACCTTCCGTGGCAATGGCGTGGAGAACGGACGCCGCCTGAGCGAGGCGAGAGCGGAGCATCTTGAGAACCATGAGGCTCCGGCTGACGATGCGGAAGCGGACATGCGGAGCTGGTTTGGGGCGGAGGACGACGTGGCCGGAATCCTGGAGATGCTCGGCTTCCCAGCGCTCGATATAGAGGGCGTGCTCGGAGCCCTCCATGTGAACAAAATCGCGACCCGCGAGATCGACGTTTTGCCGCAAGCTCTGGAAGAAGCCGGGTTCGCTCCTCCTGCCTAGCTGGATCAACAGAGAAGCGTTTCTCTGTCGGATCGTTCGTGACAGAGGGCGTCGAGCATTCCGTTGAGAGAGAGGTGCATTGTGAAACCAGCCGAATATTGCGAATCGTGCATCGTCACTGAGGACACTCCCTATCAGGTCGAGGGTAGCGATCTCAAGGGAACGCATGCGGGTGCGGGCGTTCTCCACCTTGGGCGAGTGGTTTGGACCAAGAAGAACCCTAAAGAGCCAAGCCGGGAGCAACGGGTGTCGGTGTATGCCGAAGGAGTCGGGCTGGTTTCTCTGGAGCAACGCTTTCTCCGGCCAACGTCATAATCACCGAAAAATTAAGCGATTCCAGGGCGCGATTGGGAATTCGATGATTCGGGTCACCTTATCTGCCTGAGGTCCCTTCTCGCCCTGAATGATGTCGGACTGGAACAGCAGTGTTTCGACCGGGCAGAGTTCAATGTACGCTGCACGAAGTACACGACAAGCGTTCGACCGATGGCTCAATTCCGGTCACATGACTTCGGATGAAAGTTTGGCGTGTAGAGTTCAGATTTGCGGCGCATGCTACGACTCATGTCCAAGATCAGACAGAGGAGGTCCGCGTAAATTTTGCCCGATCCGGCCACCGATCCTCGAGAGATACACCGCTGGGCGGCGACCCACAACGCCGTCCCTGCCGAAGTCTTTCCTCGCGTATTCGACAGTCAACCCATGGTTTTTGCGGTTCCTCTTCGCCGTCGAGCCTATCGCGAGTAGTGAGTTGAGGCCGGTAACCTGGGAAAGCTGCTTCGCTCATTTTCGATCTACCCGGGCTGGCGTTGATTTACAACGACCAGCTACCTATGAGCCTCTGCAAATCAAAGATCGGTCAGCCTTTCGCTTCGATGGCAAAGCATTTGGTGGAAAATCTCCTTACGATCCGGCGCAAAGAAGGAGGGTGTTCCTCTAATTTTACGAACCCTGAAAACATAAAGATCGGCTCAGTTTGCTACCGAGCATACTATTTCTATCGAAGAGCCTACGGTCAAGCTGATCCGATCACCCGAGAAGTCAAACTATGCCAAACTCTGCGCTCATTCTCGTTTACGGCAGTGATTTGCGCCTGATGGAGACCCGCCGCTGGGTTTTGGAGAAGGCAGATTTCGAGGTGCTAACCGCCTTGAATTTTACCGACGTGTGCCAGATTCTAAGCGCTGAGAATGTGGACCTCTTCATCTTGTGCCACACGCTATCAGCGAAGGATCGCGACACTGTTTTGTCCTTCGCGCATTCGGCCAGGCCAGAGATGAAGGTTCTGGTGATGGACGGCATTACTTCCGGCTTCAGAGCCGGGATCAACGGTACCGTTCTGAGCGCCTTTGCCAATCCCAGGTTCCTCATTTCTACCGTTCGAAAAATGACTGGTCCCAAAGGCTCTTTGCCTACTAATCTCAACCTTCCGCGTGGAGTAATCACCGATACCGCCACTCAGACATCATGAACTGATCGTCGGGTGCCATTCGCCACGATCTTCCGGTCAGAGTCGATTCGATGTCTTTGTTCAGCTGCTGGCGTTTCTCACCGCATGATGCACTTGCAAAGGGTAGTAACCCCAAACGGATCCGCGCGAGGCCACGTTTCCCGACGCCACTGCATCCCTCTGTCCAGGCGAGCAAACTGGTCCGCGGAGAAGCCTTCTCCAGAAAACGCCCATCGGGTGTTCTCTCCAGGCTCTGGGGATGGAGGACGTCGATGGACAGCAGCGACATCTCGACCGTTGAAGTAAGATTACACGCGTCTGCTGAGGCAGTTCGCAGGTCTGAGGAGCGGGCCACGGCTGGGCAGCTTGCTCTGGAGTTGATGCACGAGATCAGAAATCCGCTTGAAGCTTTGGGGCACCTCACCTATTTGACCTACGCCGACGCGGATGATTCCACCAAGGTACGTCACTATATGTCGCTTGCGGAGGAGCAGATGGCTACGCTCCGCCAGGTGGCCGGTCAGACACTTGGCTTTGCAAGGCCTTCTCAATCTCCGAAGCCTTTCCATTTGCACCTGCTGGCGCACGCCTCCCTTCGCCTTCATCAGCGGACGATCAATGCGAAAAAGATCCATCTCGTCAAAGACCTGCCAGAAGACGTCATAGCGGAGATTCACACGGGCGAAATGCTTCAGGTCCTTTCGAACGTGATTCTTAACGCGCTTGACGCTCTGCCTGCAGAGGGAACGCTCCATCTTCGAATGAGGAAAACGCCAGTTGAGGTTCATCTACTGATAGCTGATAACGGCCATGGAATCGGTGAAGACCACATCAAAAGAGTCTTCGAGCCCTTCTTCACCACGAAAGAGGAGCGAGGCAATGGACTTGGCCTCGCACTCTCCAAAAAAATCGTTGAACGGCATCGCGGAAAGATTCGCCTTCGAAGCAGCGTACGATCCGGCAAGAGCGGAACCATTTTCAAGATTTCGCTGCCTTGTCGAGCATAAGCGGAGTGCCTTGAGGACAACCTAGAGCGCAATGCTGAGTGTTTGTTGCCTGCCATGGTGAGTTCAGGCGCTATTGAGCATCTCCGGCCCATTGTTCCGGACATTGCCCACCAGCCGGTTGCAGACGAAAGCCTTCATCTCGTCCGACTCGAAGGGCCGTGGACGAGTGCATCACGCCCCGGCAGTTGGGACTTCTGGGTGAACCTCGGGTGAACGTTCTTAGCCTGAACATGGCCCTGGATCAACGGCCTGACTCCAAGCACTGAGTGCCCCCATCATCTGCCGCCGGATCACCTGACCGTGTAGGTTTAGATTGTCACCAGTCGTATAGGTGCGACGTCAAGGCCGACGGGTTCTAAGCTTCTGCAGCTTCATAGCCGGCGTGAGGAACTCTAATTCCGAGGAGGATGGGAATGCTCCGACCAATTGTCGCACTTGCACTTGCCTATATGATCCCCTCGGGGCAGATCCCCGCCCCGGTACCGCTCTCATACAATTGCCAGTACACCGCAAGGCCGATTCGCATCGATGGCAAGCTGGATGATCCCGCGTGGTCAAAGGCGCAGTGGACGGCCGACTTTGTCGACATCGAAGGCCCAGCGAAGCCCCAGCCTCGCTTCCGCACGCGCGTGAAGATGTTGTGGGACGATTCCTATCTCTACATCGCCGCGGAACTAGAGGAACCAGACGTTCATGCAACGCTTACCCTGCATGACTCAGTCATCTTTCGTGACAACGACTTTGAGGTCTTTCTCAAACCGCTTCCCGCAACGGCGAGTTACTACGAGTTCGAGATGAACGCGCTCAACACCGGATGGGACCTTTATCTGAATAAGCCGTACAAGCTCGGCGGGAAGGCGGACGATAGCTGGGATGTTGCCCGCCTGAGAACCGCCGTTTCAGTCCAGGGCACGCTCAATCACCCTGCTGACACGGACCTTGGATGGACGATTGAGATCGCTTACCCGCTAGATGCATTCGAGTCGCGGCAGCATGTTCCACGCCCGCATGCCGGAACGGAGTGGCGCATCAACTTCAGCCGAGTGGAATGGCAGGCCAGGCAGGCGAGGGAGGATAACTGGGTGTGGTCCCCGCAGGGTCTTATCGACATGCATGTCCCGGAGCAATGGGGTTATCTGTACTTTTGCAACGATCGCAAAAGTCGCACCTCGTTCGCGGGATCGCAAGGCGGTGGACCGTGTGCCCGGCGATGACTGCCGCTGGTACAACCTGCATCCACCCTGTCCCGTCGTGAGCATGCGAACCCTGAGCTTAGAGCCGCTTGCACGCAAGGTTACGGAAAAGATTGCACGGGGTGCGACGGAGAATCAGGCTGCAGGAGATCGCTCACGGTCTCAAAGGTATAGCCCTGATCTCGAAGCAAGGGGACGATATAACGAATGGCCTCGAGCGTCTGAGCTATGTCGGGATTCAGGCGATTCTCTCGACCGTCATGGAGGCAAACGATACCACCCGGGGTAGCGCCTTGTACTACTCTCTCCGCGATTTCAGACGCTGGCAGGATCCAATCGCGACCGATCACGGTCCACATAATGGCTTTCAGGTCGAAGCGGCGCTGGACGGTCCGCATTCCAAACCAGCGGAGGCCATACGGGGCGCGCAGCAGGTGGGGACGGACGCCCGTCTCGGTCTCGATTACTGTCTGTGCCCGCGCGAATTCCTTGTAGATGGTGTACGGGGACAGGAGATTTGGGGGCCAAGCAAGCGTCGGGCAAAGTCGCGGATGGGAGAAAATGTGGTTGCCGATTTCGTGTCCGGCGAGGTTCACGGCGCGCGCTATTTCGGGGTGGCGCAGGATATTCTCGCCGCACTGAAAGAACGTTGCACGGACACTTTGAGACGCAAGGTAGTCAAGCAGAGGTCTGGTTCCAGGGGAGGGGCCATCGTCGAACGTGAGAGCAATGGAGCGTCGCTGCCCGGGGCCGTGGTGAATGGATGGGGCGAACATCCATGAGGATCGCCGCTGGATCGTGTAGCCAAGTGTGGATGCCAGTGTCTCTAAGCCGACACGGAGGGATTGTGGCTGACGGGCTGCAGAGTCTTCCGATTTACCCTCGTCTTGCACGGAACTTTCTCTCCAGGTGTGTGTGAGGTCGATTTGATCTCATCGACGGTGGGATCCGTTGAGACCAAGAAGCCAACGGGGCTTCCTCGATAAGATCGGGCAGCAGTTTGTAGCCTACTACGACGTCCAGAATTACTGGATCCGATGCAAATACACCAGCGTTGCTCAGGAGTATTGACCGCCTATCCACCTCAGGCAGCGCGAATTCGTTTTAAGCCAGCTGCCCCAAGGGGGAATACCTGCGAGCCACCCTATTGCTCTGCTCGCATATCAGCCGTTTTCCTTCCAGGAGAGTCGAGGGGAGCAGGAGACCTGTAGAAATGACGGCCATAGAGCGTGGCGACCCAATCCAGAATGGAGAGCTGCGCCGAGAATCTCTCGGTTGCTGACCGAGCGCTTAGCATGACTCCGAACCCTCTGACAGCAGCACCAAACATGTATCTCGGAACTCCGAGTAAACCGGGCTCTCCGAAACCTCTATCCCGAAGTTGTGAGCCGACCGAAATTCCACGGCCGACCGTCCATCTTCGAAAATACTGCCTTGTCAGGCGGTGAGCTGGTATCCAATGCCGGATGATCAGATCCGGAACGACGATGCCCTTTGCTCCAATATCCAGGAGACGGTGGTAGACGACCTCATCTTCGCCGCTTCGAATCTTGGGACCGATCTTGCCGAGGTGTTCAGGGTAAGGCAACACTTTCTCCAACGTGTTCCTCCGGATGACGGCGTTTCCACCCATCAGCATCCCCTTGAACTCCCGTGAGAAAGAGACACGTTCAGGGCGATGTGCGATGCCGACGACGCCGCCGTATCTTGCTGGAAACCAGATAGGTGGGACGTGTTCCCAATTGGGCGCGCAAGGACCACCTATGTAGTCCAGCGCTAAGTTGGCGGAGAACTCACGATCAATCACCTGCAGCCAGGCAGGGTCGATCTCCTCATCGTCATCGATCATTCCTACAAGTTCGGCAGTGGTCTGGGAGATCGCCTGATTAAGTGCGGCAGATTTACCTCGCCGGAGCACTAAGAGATATCGGATAAGAATGGGGCCCTGACCCGTGAAGGAATCGACAACTTCTTTGGTGTTATCTGAAGAATTGTTGTCGATGACCGCTATGGTGACGTGAAGGCCGTTGGGCCGAATTGCACGAAGAACACTCTCGATGCAACGTCTTAGTAGGTGGGCGCGGTTGTACGTAGGAATGAGGAGATCCAGGTTCATCGATCGCCTACTCCGGGTAAAGGGCGCATTAAATCCTTTTTACAAGTTCCAGGTAGTTTCAAGGCAGTCGAGAGATGGCAGTGGTACTACAATTATGCACGCGGAACTGCAAAGGGCACAGTTCCAGGCGAGCGTGCCGGACTTTTACCTCGGTGTCAGCCGCAAGAGCTTACTTTGCTGCGGCCCATCCAAAGCGTACTGAAGGTCTTGCCTCGAAGCAGCAGGGCCAGGCTGACTGAACGCAAATGCTCTATGCCGGCCATGGCTCTCGAGTGGTGGCAGGCGAGACGATACTACTCAGGTCGCCTCCGATAGTCTATAGAACAGCGTCGGACAGTGGTCTTCGACCTCCCGTATTGGTATGACCCTCGTTCCAGTGCCGAAGAGATGGATCGTGCGATTGCGGCACAGTCCTCTTGCAACGACCAGTTGTTCTTGCAGGCAGTAACAGCGATAGAGATCTTCGCTGTTCTCTTCATCTATCCTTCGAGATGAAGGTTAGACATGAAGGCAGCTGCCGGATGGCGGAGAGATGGGCATGAGGTTCACGAGAAGAGAGTTTAATCGCCTTGTGCTCGGCTCTTCCACGTATAGCGCGATCACGCTGGGGGAGCCTTGGCTGTTTGCTCAAGCGCAAAGGGATGTTCCCTTTCAGCCGTTCGCGGCACACATTGAGCGATTGCTCGCGACCCTTGACTCTCTAGGTACGCCACTTTTGTCAGGCGACAAGTCGAGACTTCGCAAGGCTCTTGAAGCTCAGGGCAGCCGTGCAGAGCAGTCAGCTGTTGATGAGATCGTCCGCGTTTTGTCAACGCACGTGCTGATGGAGGTGGAGCTCAATCCGGAGATGCGGGTCGCGGTGAGAAAGGGCGGGGCCACCCCGGAGCTTTATCAGGGCGGTTGGCGCACGTTCCTGATCAAGGTCTTGAACAGGGCAGCCGTGACACCGGTCCTGAAGATCAAGTCTCCCCAAGGAGCCCCTGTGGGGCGGAGGTCGTCTCTCGCGGTTACGGGCGTTCACGACTTTACAAACGGCGCCGTGGATGAGGTGGAGGCGCGGTCGCGATGGATCTCGATCGCCACCTTCGATGCTCCGCCTATGACACCGAGTCTCTCCGGACTCGAACTCGAGTATCGCGTTCTGCAGTTGTATAGCCGTGATAGCGGAGCGCGGGAAGCTACGCTCCAGGCCGATGCCGGATATGGCGAGCAGGATCTTGGATACCGCAGCTCCCTACCGATTCTTTTCCATTGTGTTCCCTCGCAGGCAGTGGTGCTGGAGATTCGCGACGAGAACAGAAGAGCATCTATCGCGTCGCTTCTGGTGGTGGATTCGCTGGGTCGTATCTACCCGCCGCAGACGAAGCGTGAACTGCCGGACCTGAACTTTCAGCCACAGATCTACCGCTACAACGGCGAATCTCTCACCCTGCCTGCCGGCACGTACACGGTTGAATACGGACGAGGCCCGGAGTACCTTCGCGAACGCCTTCCACTCCATGTCGCGAACGGTAGCGGAACACCACTGCATCTGGACCTTGAGCGGTGGATCACCCCCGCAGACCACGGCTACTACTCCGGCGACACGCACATCCACGCAGCAGGCTGCTCGCATTATGAAAGCCCAACCGAAGGCGTCACGCCCCTGGTGATGGAAAGACAGGTGGACGGTGAGGCACTTGACCTTGGATCCGTGCTGAACTGGGGACCGGGTTTCGAGTACCAGAAGCAGTTTTTCACGGGACATGCCTTACCGATGCATCACGCCGACCGTGGCAGGACGGAGACGGGAGCCTTGTTGAGGATAGATGGGCAAGAGCCTGCAAGTTCGGCTGTGGCAACGGTCAGCCCTGAACGAGCAGACGTCATTGCAGCGAACAACGGAAAGGTGGAGGCGACTCATGCAGGCATGCCGCACGACGCGGCCGCGATAGCGGCAGATCAGGATGAAGGTGTCGTCCGCTCGCTCCAGCATGCGGCCGCGGCTTCCGAGGTTGGTTCTCTCGTTCGTTATGACATCGAAGTGTCGGGCTTCCCTTCAAGCCATTGCGGACATCTCGTCCTGCTTCGGCTGCGGGATGGGCGTTATCCGGGCACACACACGATCGACGACTGGCCGAGTTGGAACATTCCAATTCTGCGCTGGGCCAAGGCGCAGGGCGCAGTTGTGGGATATGCGCATTCAGCTCACGGTCTGGTCGTAGACAGCACGGCTCTGCCCAACTACCTGATGCCCAGTTTCAACAGCATGGGGGCTAACGAGTTCATTGCAGATGTTACCCATAATTCCGTGATCGACTTCATCTCCGGCTGTGATCTTTGGCCTTTTGCCGAGCTGAATATCTGGTATCACACGCTGAACTGCGGATACGAAACGGCCTTCGCTGGCGAAACGGATTTTCCGTGCCTCACCGACGCCTGTGTGGGTGGCGGCCGCTCGTACGTGCCGCTCGCTGCTCAGGCGCAGGGAGATGATGGTTACGCCCGTTGGCTCGAAGCACTTCTTCATGACAGCAGCTACTTCGGCGATGGGCGCAGTCACCTCTTCGACTTCAGGGTCTCGGGGCAGCGGCGAAGCGGGCATCCCCTACAACTCGATGCTGCTGGGGCAGTCGAAGTGACTGCGCAGGTGTGTGCCCGCCTGGAGCCAAGGCCGGATCCGGCGACCCGTGTCATCCAGCACGCCTCCCCCTATGACAAGCCTTATTGGCACCTTGAGCGGGCGCGCATCGGCGATGGGCGCAAGGTTCCTGTGGAGCTCATCGTGAATGGGTTCGCCGTTGACAGGACGGAGATCGAGGCAGACGGCGAGGTCCGAACTGTGCACCTTCGCGCGCAAGTAACCCGGAGCAGTTGGATGGCGCTGCGGATCTACCCCTCGTCGCACACCAATCCGGTGTTGGTCGTGGTCGGGAAGAGGCCGGTGCGCGCCTCGAGGAAGAGCGCGGCTTGGTGCCGTCAGGCGGTGGATGTGTGCTGGGAGCAGAAGCGGCAACGGATCCGGCCGGCGGAGTTAGCGGCCGCCGCAGAGGCGTACGATCATGCGCGCGCGGCGTATGACCGGATCCTGGCGGAGTGCGATGCTGAGCCTCACGAAAGCACCTGAGACGGGCGCACGCAAGAGCAGCAAGGTCCTGCTACCGAGTCAGAGATTGCGCTCATCCCATGTGTCGCCACTCCGTGACCTGAAAGGCCGGACGGTCTCCCGCATTCTGTTGAACGCTGCCGCGCTTTGTCACTCCGTCCCATAGGAGCCGAAGCCCACCGACACTCTCCGGTGCTGACCAGCCAAGGCGGCCGTCCCCATACACGCGGACGGTAAGCCGACGTGCTTCCGGCGCCGCGGCATGTTGAGCGACCTCGGCCCACGGAACTACACTGCCAGCCTTTACATAGACGGGGATCTTCTCGGTCGTGGCAGGGATCGTGAACTGCCTGCCGCCCGCGACAGGAGCTCCCGTCCAAAAGTCGTGCCAGTCTCCTAGAGGAAGCACCACATTCCGCTGGGGCTCACCCGCAAACAGGGGAGCCACCACCATGCGATCGCCGATCAGGTACTGGTCGTCCACCTCCGTCAGACCAAAGTCGTCGGGGTGGTCCATTAACAGCGCGCGAAAAGGCGGCAGACCGTCACGCTGATACACCGCGAAGGCTGCTTGCAGGTACGGAAGCAGTTGCATGCGCCAGGAGATGATTTCACGGCAGCGCGCCTGCAAACCCTCCCAACCTGGGCTGAACCGACCTCCATTGTTTTGTTCGCGCTCAATCTGCTTCCACGGTGGATTGCGGATGTACCACGCGTTAACCATGGCAAGCGGCGAGAACACTACACTCTGAAGCCTACGGATCAGGTCTTCTTCGCTGGTCGCGTCACGGACCTCCGGGCACCACAGAAGGCCACTGAACCCAGCGTTCACCAGTGCCCGGATGAACTGCCGATGATCGTAGAGGTCGCTATATAGAACGAAGGGATAGGGTGCGGCCAGGGCACCGCTCGATCGCACGAGGTTGTAGGTTGGCTTCCCGCGCTGTGTGAACTGCTGGAGGATCGCGTCCTGGTACCTCAGACCAAACTGCCCGTGCATCTGCTCTCCGTCGACGCCCGAGGGGAAGCGACTGCTATCAGGGAAGGACCAACCTTCCGTGAAGTCGGAGTTGTCGCACTCATCCAGCTTGAAGCCGCTGATGCCGAGATCGATCAGCGCCCGGCCATGGTAGTTGCCGAAGATACGCCGGGCTGGATCTCCGGCGAAGTCGGGGACCAGACCGCCCCAAACGCCGATGTCGCCTGAGTGAGGCAGCAGATCACTAAAGATCGGGGAGGCCGGATGGGTAAAGGCATGTTCCCACAGGTTTACGCGGAATCCAAGATCGCCCGCATTACGAATGAACTGCCCGGGGTCTGGGAAGCGATGCTTGTCCCAGGCGAAGGTGCAGGAGTACGCATGTGTCTGCCAGCCGGGCTCCAGGCCAAGGACATCGCAAGGAATTTTGTTGGCCCGGAACTCCCTGCCGAGCGCCAGTACCTGCTGCGCATCGAGGTGCATTTCCGGCCTGTACCAGAAGCCAAGTCCCCACTCTGGAGGGAGCACACCACCACCGGAGAACAGGTTGTACCGCTGCACTGCGGTGCGCAGCTCCGGTCCCGCGAAGAGGTAGACATCGACACCCGCGCAACGGGGAATCTCGACCAAGACGCGGCTGGCCTGACCGCGGTCGTGAGCGCGCATCTTCTGCGGCGTGTTCACCTCAATCATCTCTGGAGGCACCGCTTGCTCGGGTCGCGGATGGGCTTCGCCGCAATAGAAGGTTGCGTGACGAAACGTGTCTACCAGGACGCCGTAGCCGCGAGTTGTCACGTAGAACGGCACCGGGGCGTGCGAGTCGCCGGAGTCCACCTTGGGATCGGCGTTCACGCGAATGATTCGCTTCTTGTTGCGCTGCTGAAAGGACAGGAGCTGCAGCCCGAAGCCGTACATCAACTCGTTCGCTTCCAGGGGCAGTTGCAGACCGACGCCACGCGGGCCGACCGAACCAGAGGGAGATGGCAGAGGCGGTGTCTTCACCTCGGCCAATCGGCGCATCGCCTCCAGAGCCGGACCGATCTGCCGGGCGCGCACGGGTGTCTGTGCTTCCGGTGTGCCCAGCGTCGCCTTCCAAACGCCGGGAGCCACTGGCGACCAGTTCGCCTGCTGCTGCCGGTCCGCCGGCGATGAGGGAGTCGCTTCGAGAGTCCCCGCCGTAAGCAGAACTCCGGAGGTTATCGCCTTCACTAAATCACGACGGTTGATCCCTGCTGCGCCCACGCGTTCTCCTGATCTCGGCTTGACCCTCGAGCTATTTGTGTTCTTGAGCGTGAGAAAGAGAATAGGGCAGGTCGTCCGCCTCGGTTGCGCGAGGACACAACTTCCTAAAAATTCAACTTGAACCCGAGTTGTACCTGCCGAGGGATGTTGGATTGACTTACGTTGATAAATCCAAACTGGTTGCTGGTTGGATTTGTGTTGGCTGCGCCGCGGACCGCGGTATTGGTGACGTTGAAGGTCTCGAACCGAAACTGGGCATTATAGCGCTCCGTGATGTTGAAGCGTTTGCTGAAAGATAGATCGGCGAGAGGTGCGTTGGGGTTGCGAATGTAGCCGGACTGGAACGGCGTAGCGCGAAGATCGAGGTTGGCACTGTTGATGAGTTGCCAGGCAGGATTGCTGCAGCTAACCAATCCATTGTGCGCCGGGTTTGGCTGCAAACTGGTGCCGTTAAGCTGCCGAACACATGGGTTAAACCAGGTGTTGAAGCTCTTCTGAACGAGGGTATTGGGATCCTGTATCGGATAGGCGGCGCCATTTAATCCGGTCGGAGCTCCCGATTGAATTGTCTCGATGTAATTAAGTTGCCAACCGCCGATCAGAAGTTCCGTTGGGCGGTTGACGCGCGCCCCAAACGCGTGCCCATGCCCGAACGGCAGCTCGTAGACGGCGGAGATCACGAGCCGCTGAGGACGATCACTGGCAGAGAGATTCTTATAGGGCGCGGCATCCTGGTTGTTCAGAAAGGAAACTGCCTCGAGGGTCTTGGACCAGGTGTAACTGCCAAGAATGGTGAGGCCATGAGAGTATCGCTTCTCGATCGAGACCTGAGCCGAGTCGTACCAGATTTTTCCAACGGACTCCTGCCCATAGTTCACGCCGAGAAACTGAGGATAAGGAAGCAACAGCTGCTGACGAGAGATCGTCGCCCCATTGAGATTGGTGCCGGGTAGCAGACCTGCGAAAGGGTTTGGAACACCTTGACCGAGGTAGGCAGCGGCGGTGCTGCTCCCTGCCGATGTCCTTGCCTGAGCGATCTGAGCATTGGTCAGAACGTTCAGGTTGCGGGAGCTTCCAGCCTGGTTGTCGTTGGTGTTGATGTTGACTGTTCGGCTGCCGACGTATGCTGCGTCAAGCTTGACGCTGTAGGGAAATTGCTGCTCGATGCCGAAGGAATACTGGTGCACGTGCGGAATATTGCGGTTCACATTATTAAAGATGATGCTCTGCCCCTCAAAGGTCGCCAGGCCGAGGGAGCTGCCGGTGGGCTGAAGAACTGTCGGAAAGGGATCATTCAGGGGCGGAGCCGCGGGATTGTTTCCCCGGGGCCGAAAGTTGTCCGCGGTTGTGCCACCGGCGATGTTTGTAGGTATGTATGCAGTGTCCTGTGCGAACCCCTGGGCAGCCCCGAAGGCAGCCTCGGGCAGATAGAACATACCGTATCCGCCTCGGACGATGAGCTTGTCATTGACCCGATAGACGGCTCCGACGCGTGGCTGCACGTGATTCAGTTCGGTGTTGAAAGCGCCGCTTGGATCGCCGTTAGCTCCGGCGAACAACAGGCCGCCCGTTAGATTCGCGCATGCAAGACAGTTCGATCCACTGGATCCTTTTACCGCAGCCGCCAGCGGCGAAGGAGTGTTAAAGGCGAAGCCGCGGTTTTGGCGATTCTGGCGCTCGCTGGGCGACCCCTCGATGTCATAGCGGATGCCGAGATTCAAGGTCAGCCGCTGCGATACCTTCCAGTCGTCCTGGAGGTAGGTTGCGTAGTAACGCCACTTATATCCAAGCCGCGGTGTGTACTGGATGATGCCACTCGACGGAGCTCCGAGCAGCATGGAAGCTACTGCTGAACCCTGTGTTCCGGTGACGGCTGCCGTTGGGTTGAGTTGAGTAAAGCTAGGGCTGAACGTGAAATCGCCGCCACCGTAGACGAAGGAACCACCGCCGGTGTTGTAGCGGAAATCACGGAGGTCGGCGCCTGCATGCAACGAGTGCTTCCCGTAGACGAGCTGAACGCTGGGCTGGAACGCGATGGTGTTGCTGATATTGAAACGCGGGTTGCGTGTGCCGGCATCGGGGATGCTGGTGTTGCTCAGCGTGAGGCGAGGCGGCACAGGAACAAAGCGAGCGCTGTTGAAGGCTGACGAGAAGCCGAGGGTTGTGTCGTCGAATCCGAACACGCGTTGCCGGTCTACGGTCTCGTTGTAGCGCGTAACCGAGGCACGGAGGTCCATCACGACATGCGCATTGAAGACGGTAGTGGAATCGATGACGCCATTGTCATTGACGCGAGCCAGGGGGTCCTGCGCGTCAAGCAGAGGACCGGTGAAGTTTGCCGATCCGTTGTCTACCTGATTGCGGCGAGCATGGGCGTAGCGGACATAGATGCGCTCCCGAGGTCCGAAGTTCTGATCGACTCGGCCGATCCAGTTTCGGAAGTGGTCCTGACTGAGGTTGGCACCGGTGTTGTAGTTGCTGGAGGTTGCGCCAGCCGCGCCTGAGTTGGGGGCGGGATAGGCTTGGGCTAATTTGGCACCCGAACTGGCGGAGAGACGTGCTGCCGGAATGATGTTGCCGGGGAATGGGTCGCGGATGCAGCACTTGCCGGTTGCATCGAGACGCGTCGTGTATGGATCGTAGATGATCGGTTCGCCAGCAGCGGAGAAATCGCCGCTGCGCTCAGCCACTGTAATCGTGCTGGTGAGAGAAGGCGAAGGTGAGGCTTCGTGATAGTTTTCAACGGCGAACATGAAGAACGTACGGTCCCTGGCGTTGTAGATCTTCGGGATGCTGAGCGGCCCTGTGAGGGCGAAACCGTACTGGTCGAGAGTGTGCCCGCCGAGGTTCGCCTTGGTGACCGGATCCACGGCGTAGCGGGGAGTGTTAGAGACCTTGTTCGAGATGCTGTTGGCGTCGAGTTGGTAACGGCGGAGAAAGTCGTAGACGGTGCCGTGATACGTGTTTGTGCCGCTCTTAGTAGAGATGTTGAAGATGCCTCCACCGGTGCGACCATACTGGGCGTCGTAGAAGTTGTTGACGATCTTAAATTCCTGGGTGGCGTCAACCGTAGGGATATAGGCGACGTTCTGATTCGCGTGGGAGCGGTCACCGGCTGTATCAGAGACGGCATCGTCCGGCGCACCGTCGATGAGAAAGGCATTGGTCTGACGTAAGCCGCCATTAATTGAGAAATTCGCATTGTCGCCATTGTCGAAGGGGCGAGTGAAGGACGGATTGCCTTGAAACGTAACGCCAGGGACCAAGTTCGCTAGTTGGAGGGGATTGCGTCCGTTGAGCGGGAGCTCGGTAACGCGCACATTGTCGATCAGTCCGCCGCGGCTGGCTGTTCCCTCATCCAGTATTGGCGGCGCATCACTGACGGTCACCACTTCGGAGACCGCTCCCACTGGAAGAGCGAGGTCGACGGTCAGCTTATCGGCGACGTGCAGCACCACGTTGCTCTGCTGCGCGGTCTTGAAGCCTGGTGCGTCAGCAGTGATGGTGTACCGGCCTGGCGCCAGGAATGGGATCGTGTAGTTCCCATCGCCGGAAGACTTCACCGTAGTTACGGTGCCGAGGTCGATATTTCGCGCGATCACTGTGGCATCTGGGATGGCGGCGCTGGAGACATCCTGGACGCGGCCGTTCACCGTCGCGCGGACCTCCTGTGCGCGGCTTGTGAGCGGGGCCATGAGCAAGAGGGTGGAAGCTAAGATTCTGGCTGCGGCTCGTCGGGTGCGAATGAGAATCATACTTCTGACCTCTCGGAAGGAGATGGATGCGGAAGGCAGCGATTGGAATCGGTTCCAACCATGACTTGTAGAAGACGATGCACTTTCGCAAGAACTGGTGTCAAGTGGTTTCTACGTTTTTAGGCAGTAGAAGCGGGCCTCGTTAGCGGGTTCTTCTTGACAGGCTGAAGGTTGAAAGCTAGAGTTCGACTGCCAGCGCTGGAACCGATTCCAAGCAGTTCTTGTGAGGTCAGGGACATGGTGCGAGCACACCTTCATGGAAAACAATCTAAAACGGGGGTTGCGATGAATCGATGGTGGCGATGGAGGAAGGGGGCGGCCGCTGTGTCCCTCTGCGCCCTTGCAATACGGGCGGCAGCACAGGCGCCCTCGGGGCCATCTGGGCCTCTGCGGGCGAAGCCTGCAGGCAGTTCCGCCTCAGTGGCTTCTGATCGGGTGCAATGGAGCCCCGACGCGGCTGCGATGCGGCTGCACATGGTCGGCAACGCGCATATCGATGCTCCCTGGCTTTGGCCGCTGTCGGAGGCAAATGCGGTAGTCCACAGCACCTTCCGTTCCGCACTGGACAGGATGAAGGAAGATCCCGAACTCACCATGACCACCAGTTCGTCGCAGTTTTATGAGTGGGTGGAAAGCAGCGATCCGGCGATGCTCGACGAGATCCGGAATCAGGTAAAAGCAGGACGATGGAATCTTGTGGGTGGCTGGTGGGTGGAGCCGGACGTCAACATACCTAGCGGGGAATCACTGATTCGTCAGGGGCTTTATGGTCAGCGCGTTCTGCAGCGCATCTTTGGCCGGCGGGCGGATGTAGGCTACAACCCGGACTCGTTCGGCCATAACGGCAACATGCCACAGATGCTGAAGCTTGAGGAGATGCCGTTCTATGTTTTTATGCGGCCGAACGCCATAGAGAAGCCCGAGATCAAGCAGAATCTGTTTCTCTGGCAGGGCATCGATGGGACGCGCACGCTGACGTACCGCATCCCGCTTTCTTACGACGATCCCGGGGACGTGCGAGGTCATATGCAACGGACGGTCGCAGGGCTGGCAGGTCAACCGGAGCGTACCGACATGGAGTTTTTCGGCATAGGCGATCACGGCGGCGGCCCGACCAAGGAGAACCTGCGTTCGATTCGGCAGATCCAAAAAGAGGCCGGCGCCCCGAACATTTTCTACTCGACACCAGACCGGTATTTTTCGGAGGTAGCGCCGCATCTGCCGAAAGAGATCCAGGTCTATACCGGAGATCTCCAGCATCACTCGGTCGGCACGTACACCGGGGGCTCGGAGATCAAGAAGTTGAACCGCACCACTGAGGCAGCGCTGCAGACGGCGGAGAAATTCTCCGCGGTGGGATCGGTCGCTTGGGGAGCGGCATACCCGAAGGCGGAGTTCGCGAAGGCGTGGCAGCGGGTGCTGCTGCTGCAATTTCACGACAGCATGGCCGCGACCACACTACCGGAGCACGACGAGGCCGTTCGCGACGGCTTTGGTCGGGCTCGCGACATCGCTACGGAAGCACTCTACGGTTCATTACAGCGGCTCGCGTGGCAGGTGCCCGCAACGGATCCTGACTCGAAGTATGTTGTGGTGTTCAACCCGCATGCCTGGCCGGCACAGTTAGACGTTGAGTACGACCTTGGATGGGAGAACGGCACGCCGACACGTGTCGAAGATGAGGCTGGCCGGGCAGTTCCCTTCCAGTGGATCCCGGCAACGGCGGTGGTGAACCATCGTCAGCGCCTAGTCGCGCAAGTTGAGGCGCCTGCACTGGGGTACCGGCAGATCCGCGTCCGCAAGGCAGGCGCGGAGGAGACCTCTCCGGTCGGGGGTCCGCATGCGGGGGGCGATGTGCTCGAGAATGAGCATCTGCGCCTAACCTTTGCGCCGGGTGGAACAGTCGGCCTACTCGACAAGGACACGGGGCGCGAGGTGTTCCGCGGTGGACAGACGGGCATGCGGGCTGTGGTCCTGGACGACAATAACGATACCTGGGCGCATCGGGTGCGCGCCTACGACAAGGAGATTGGCGAGTTCAGGCGCAAGGATTTGAAGGTGATGGAGAACGGACCCTTTCGAGCGCGCGTCCGTGAGGTATCCAGCTATGGCGCTTCTACCTTAACAGTGGACTGGATGCTGTATGCCGGCAGGCGCAAAGTAGACATGCGCATGGCTCTCGACTGGCATGAGCACCTGAAGATACTGAAGTTCTCATTTCCCGTAGACGTCATCCGTCCGGAAGCAACTTACGAGATCGCATATGGTGCACAGGCTCGAGACACCCGAGGGGAAGAAGACCCGGGGCAGCGATGGATCGACGTAAGCGGAACGCAAGCAGGACAGCGGTATGGTTTAACCGTGTTGAATAACGCGAAATACGGGTATAGCGTGAGCGGCAGCGACATGCGGGTCTCAATCGCACGCGCTGCCGTGTATGCCAATCACGAGCCTAGCGAGCTGAGGTCTGGTATTGACTACACCTGGATGGATCAGGGCATGCAGACCTTTCAGATGGAGCTGATCCCTCACATTGGAACCTGGCAAGAGGCAGGGGTTGTACGCGCGGCCGAGGAGCTCGTGACCGAGATCCCCATCGTGTATCAGGGTATTCATCCAGGTCTCCGTAAGGGAGCGGATTCGTTCCTTTCGGTGGATGCACCCGACGTGGTGGTAGAGGCGGTAAAGCAGGCCGAAGACGGCGAAGACCTGATTGTGCGGTCGTACGAGACGTCCGGCCGTAAGACGACCGCAACCATCACCCTGAACTTCGCCGGGACGCGGTGGACCGGAGAGTACCATCCCTTCGAGATCAAGACGCTGCGCATCGACCGACACACGCGCAAGGTTACCGAGGTGAATGCCCTCGAGGATCCCCTTCGAAACGATCGCAAACGGACATGGGCACTGAGGTGAATCGCTTGCTCGTGGGCGTTGATATTGGGGGCACCAAAACGGCTGTAGTCCTCTCGAAAGAGCCACCGCACATCCTTTGGCGAGCTGAGTTTGCTACCTTACCCCAGCAAGGACCGGAGCACGCGCTTAGAAAGATCACAGACCTTATGCGGCGAGGGCTGGCTGAGAGCGGCGGCGATCTGAGTTCCATTGGCGTAAGTTGTGGCGGACCGTTGGACCGGATCCGCGGGATTGTTCAGCGCCCACCCAACCTGCCCACATGGGATGGCGTTCCAGTGAAGGCCCTACTGGAAGGCGAATTCGGCGTGCCCTGTGCCCTTGAGAACGATGCCAATGCCGGAGCAGTGGCCGAACACCGATTTGGCGCGGGCCGGGGGTGCAGGCACCTCGTCTTTCTTACCCTAGGTACCGGCTTGGGAGCGGGACTGATCCTGAATGGAGAGATCTTCCGCGGTGCCAGTGGGATGGCCGGAGAGATAGGGCATGTGCGCCTGACCGATGGCGGACCCCACGGCTATAACAAAGCTGGATCGGTGGAGGGTTGGGCCAGCGGAGGCGGAATGGTGCAGCACGCCGCTGAGACGATTCGGACGGCGATCGCATCCGGCGAGCCGACAACCCTTGCAGACAGGCTGGCTACGCTGACGGCGCGCGACATCGGTCTGGCGCTGGTGGAAGGAGACGCCGTGGCTGCTCGGATTGTGGAGCACACCGGCTGCCGTCTGGGTCAGGCGCTGGCGGTACTCGTCGACATTCTTAATCCTGAGCGGATCGTGATTGGCGGCCTCGCGCTGCGCTTTGGCGAGCATCTTCTGGAACCTGCACGCAGAAGCATGCAAGCAGAGGCGCTACCGTCGTCGGCAGCAGCTTGCTCCATACTCCCGGCGGAACTCGGCGAGAGGATCGGTGACGTCGCGGCGATTTGTATCGCGATGGACCCACACGGTGCTGAGTCGATCCACTCTGGTGAAGACGCGGTGATCTGGTGATCGATGGGCATCGACTGTCTTGGCCGTAGACCTGTTTCTTGGGAAGTTGGCCTCCCCGTCTCGGTCGCCGGCAATCGGACTCAGCTCGTGGCACTTGTAACCGAAATCACTTGACCTCCTGGAGTGACTCGCCACAGGAACCGCGATGAATCAGCTCCACGTTCAGAGTTACCGCTTCGCACTGTCTGTCTCTGGTCTCAAGAGCTTCGAAGATCATCTCGGCGGCCCGGGTGGCGATGCCGACTACGGGCTGCCGAACGACGCAGATCGGAGGGTCGAGCGCATCGGCGAGCTCGAAATCATCGTAGCCAACCAGGGCCACCGATCCCGGTATAGCAACGTTCGATTGCCGCAGGATTTTATAGGCGCTCACGGTGATCGCGTTTTTGATACTGAAGATCGCGTCGATACGGCTCCGGCCTTGCAGGTATGGGAGCAATGCCGCTTCGGCAGAGGAATAGTCCTGTACCTTGAGCTCAGCGAGGTACGGGAGTTTCGCCGATCGCACCACGTCACGATAGCCCCGCACGCGCCTTTTGCTGGTGAAGAGTTTGCTGTCTCCCCCCATGCAGAGGATTCGCTTGTAACCGCTGCGCACCAGGTGCTCTGTTGCCGTTCTCGCGCCGCCATAATTGTCACCGAGGACGGCTGGCAAACGGTGACCTGGGAATGGCCGATCGAAACAGACGACCGGAAATCCCGCATGTTTGAACATGTCAATCTCGGCCTTGTCGGATGGCGCCAGGATAAGGCCGTCGATGCGCCTTTGGATGAGTGTCAGCACCTGCTCCCGTTCCCGTGCTGGAAGGTTATCGGAAGCGGCCAGCAACACCAGGCTGCCGTGGGCGCGCGCGACCTCCTGGATGGCTGCGGCCGCTGCTGAAAAGAAGGGATCCGCGACACTCGGAATGATCAGACCGATGGTTTTGGTACGCGCACCTTTCAAGCTCCGAGCCGCTTGGTTGGGGTGATATCCGAGCTCCTCGATTGCCTTCTGCACAGTCGCCATGGTCCTGGGGCTGACGTTCTGGCCTCCGTTGATCACCCGCGACACAGTAGCGGCGCCTACGCCCGCGCGGCGCGCAACATCCATAAGAGCTGGAACGCTTTGAGCCCTGGTGACCATCGGATGTCAGGCGGCCTTTCTCAAGCAGGACGATAGGTGTTCGCAGCCACACGTTTGTACCATACGCGTAGCCAACAAACTTACACCTGCCTGTCGCAAAGCCCTGCCCCAGTCGCTGGTCCGTGTGAAGACGGGTACCGGCATGCGGGAGGTCTTTCAACTTCTGCACGCGCAGCTCGCCCGGTCGCGCGAGAGCAGGGCGGAGTTGCGGGTCGAGACCAGCCAGTGAAGGGCCCCCCCCCGGGGTACCCCCTCCTAAACTCTCCAGGTGCTAGAACTTAGAGGGTTCGAGGCGCGCAAATCCGTCCAACTAAAAGGCTTAGCCGCAAAATCGTCATAACACAGGAGATAGCGGCCTGGTAGGCCGGGGGCTCAGGGGTTTACTTCCTAATAAGTATAGCTAGCGGTAAGGGTAGTTACGCCAACAAGATCAGGGGATTGCTGCGGTCCGGGGCACTCGGAGTTCCCTCGGGTGGGTGTCACGCTGCTGACGCTCGAAGGGGTAGCGAAGAGCAATGAAGAAGAGCACCAGCAAGGCGAGGCACTTCATCTGGCCAGCGAAACGTACGTCTTGGGTGATGAGGTAGTTCTGTGCGGTGAACAGGATGAGAAAGCAGGTGAGAGCCACGGAGACGGCTCTCCGGTAGGGAGTATGACACAGGCTGTCCACGGCGAAGAGCGTGAGCATCGCCCATGGTGCATACATGTGTAAGAGCGTGTAGTCGTGTGACACCGGGGGGAGAAGGACCGAAGCTACGGAGATGGAAAGAACCTGATTGACCGGAGGCAGATTACGTATCCGCAGAAAGTAGGCGAGTATTCCTGCTACCGCAGCTATCACGAGGTAAGGGACGATGATGCGATGGAACGCATGTGGTCTTTGGATTACGACAAATGGCAGCTTCAGTAACGCGAAGAGAGAGTGATCCATTCCACTCTCCATTGGGTTGAACTGGAAAATATAGATGTTCTCAAAGGCGGTAACACCGGCCTGAATACCGCGGTAGGCTATGCCGATGGTCGGACCCAGAATCCATAAGGAAGCAATTGACGTTGCAAGTAGGACAGAAATTCCAAAGAACAATTGCTTGTACTGCTTTTTAGCAAGAGTAAGACCGAGATAGACGAAGGGAAACAGCTTCATGGAAGCCGCGAGGCCAAAGCATGCAGCCGCCAGGTATCCGCGCCCTGTCGCATAAGCCCAAAGCCCTAGCGCAAGAACAACGAAAACCATGACCTCCATGTTCGCCAAGAACAGCTGGAGCATAACGGGATAGGAGAGCAGAAGGATAGGTGCGGTGAAGAGGATGGCAGAGCGAAGCGCGATGCCCCGCTTGACCAGAGCTCGCGCGAACAGGCCAGCGGCCATAGTGAAGGCCAAGTCGCTGAAGCCAAGAAAGATCCCGAGGGAGTGTGGTCCCGTGCTGTAGAAGACTTTATAGATCAGGGCGATGGGAGCGGGGTAGTTGAAGGGCCAGTTCAGAGGAGCATAGAACGCGGTCTGGTGGAAGAGGTGGAAGCGATTCTTGAAGACTAGAAAATCGAAATGGTAGCTATAGGCCTGGAAGAAAGGGCTCGAATACGGATAGGTGTCGAGGTGGCGAATGTCGCGGAAGTAGGCCGTCGTTATCCAGGTGAGTGCGCTAAGAAGAAGCTCTCCGAACCAGAAGAGCCAGAGGATGTGCGGCAGAGCCCTGTGTCGCTTGCGCGAGGCAAGGGCAGTCGTGGATAGGGAGGTTGAATCCGTCATGGGAAAGATCGCGTTTCCTTCGAGCGCCGGCTGATTCGGACTGCCGCCGGTGAGATGTATTGCGAGGTGGGGAGGGGGCATCTCGATGTGAGTTTATATCGAGCGGTCGGGTGTGGGTGGTCTCGCGCTATGCTTGGGTCTTCGCTGGTGATGGTGCGGCAGCAGAGCATGGCATGGCCGACAGGCGGAGGGGAGTGACGATGAGGGATTGGAAGAGGGTTGCAGGGGCGGTTTTGCTGTGTGGTCTGGCTGCGGTGGAGTTGAGGGCGCAGGGGAGCGATGCGGTTCCGGATGCGCCGCCGTTGTCGCTGGGGGCGGCCTGGTATCCGGAGCAGTGGCCGGAGTCGCGGTGGGATGCCGATCTGCTGCTGATGCAGAGGGCACATGTAACGTTTGTGCGGATCACGGAGTTTGCGTGGAGTGCGATGGAGCCGAGCGAGGGCCGCTACGACCTGACGTGGGTGGAGCACGCGGTCCGGGCGGCGGAGCGGCACCACATCCAGGTGGTTCTGGGAACACCGGGGGCGGCTCCTCCGGCATGGCTGACGCAGAAGTATCCGGAGACGCTACGCACGATGGAGGACGGGCGCAAGGACGAGCACGGCAATCGCGAGCAGTTCAACTTCACGAACGCGAAGTATCGCGAGCTGGTGGGCCGGATGACGGAGAAGATGGCGGAGAGGTTCGGGCATGACAAGAACGTGATTGCGTGGCAGATCGACAACGAGCTGGCGGCGGAGTCGTTTGACGCGGACACGAAGCGGCAGTGGCAGGACTGGCTGAAGGCGAAGTATGGGACGCTCGACAACCTGAATGCGCGGTGGACGGCGGCGTACTGGAGCGAGACGTATTCGGACTGGAGGCAGATCCCGATCGAGACAAAGTATGGCAATTCGGGGCTGCTGCTGAACTGGAAGCAATTTGTAACCGACACGTACCGGAGCTATTCAAAGCTGCATCTGGAGGCGATCCGGAAGTACGCGGAGCCGCGGCAGAAGATCACGACGAACATGATGGGGTGGTTTGACGGGTACGACCACTACAAGGTGGCGCAGGATCTCGATTTTGCATCGTGGGACGACTACGTGGGAACGGGTCATCTCGATACGGTTCGTAACGGAATGGCGCACGATCTGACGCGCGGCTTTCTGCATAAGAACTTCTGGGTGATGGAGACGCAGCCGGGATCTGTGAACTGGTCGGCGGACAACAATGCACTTGACAAAGGCGAGGTGCGCGCGATGGCTTGGCACGATGTGGGCCATGGGGCGGAGGCGGTGAGCTACTGGCAGTGGAGAAGCGCGCTGAATGGGCAGGAGCAGTACCACGGGGTGCTGGTGGGAGCGGATGGGACACCGGTGCCGCTCTATCCGGAGGTCGCGCAACTCGGGGCGGAGTTCCAAAAAGCGGGGCCGGCGCTGGCGGGAACGACTGTGGAATCGAAGGTGGCGGTGCTGCAGGACTATGACAGCCGGTGGGCGATCAACTGGCAGCGGCACAACAAGGCGTTCGATCCGGTGGCGGAGCTGGTGTCGTACTACGGACCGCTGCGGGGGCTGGTGCGATCGGTGGATGTGGTGGCGGATGTGTCGCCGCTAGCGCCGTACAGGCTGGTGGTGGCTCCGGGGCTGAATGTGCTGACGCCGGCGGCGGTGAAGAACCT
>JAABUW010002694.1_pt1 | contig 26519 bp, 31 predicted proteins | sample 5560081 | NCBI WGS metagenome assembly JAABUW01 (sample SAMN10711882, study PRJNA513363) | rock metagenome | isolation source: Antarctica rocks | place: Antarctica: Victoria Land, Knobhead sud | reverse complement strand
CCCCGCGAATGGCCTGCCCCTGGCCTGGAATCCCGGCCGCGATCCGCGGGGGGTCGGCACCTGGGCCCTGCTGGCCACGCCGGACGGGCTGTGGATGGGCAGTGACAGCAGCCACATCGGCGTGCCGGGGTCCGGCATCACCCGCGGGCGGATCGCGCTGTTCCCGCTCGCCGGTGGCTCCCGCGTCACACCGACCACCACACCCGGGCTGCCCGGCGACATCTACCTCGGCGCCCCGGCGGACGGCAGCGCCGCCGTCAGCAGCCGGCACTTCGACGGCAACCAAGCCGGTCCGACCCTGCACCAGCCCTACGGGGGCATGGACTGGCCAACCGTGCGCGGTGCGGTCATGATCGCCGGAACGCTGTATTACGGCCGCAGCGACGGCAGCTTCTCCAGCCGCACGTTCGACGGCACCAGCTACGGCCCCGAGACGACGCTCGACCCTTATCACGATCCCAGGTGGGACAACGTGCCGGACGGTTCCGGCGGCACCTATACCGGCGCTTACTCGAGTTTCACAGCCGAGATTTCCAGCCTGCGCAGTCTCTTCTTCCAGGCTGGCCGGCTGTATTACACGGTCACCGGCCGGGCCGGGCTCTATTACCGGTACTTCACGCCGGATAGCGGAACCGTCGGCGGCACGGAATTCCAGGCCTCGGGGGGCCGGGACTGGTCCGGTGCGGAGGACGCCTTTGTGGCCGGCGCGCAGCTGTATTACACCTCCGTCTCGAACGGGGGCCTGTACCGCGTCGACTTCCCCGCAGGCACTCCCATCCCCGGCACCGCGACCGTGGTCGACACCGCGCAGGACTGGCGGGCCGGCGCCGCCTTCCTGTTCGTCGACACCAGCCGGACGCCCAACCTTCCCCCTACCGCGGCTCTCACCGCCCGCTGCGTCCGCCTTACCTGCACCGTGTCGGCCGCTCCCTCGACCGATTCCGACGGCAGCATCGCCAGTGCGGCGTGGTCTTTCGGTGACGGGGCGACCGCCGCCGGGTTCAACCCGCCGCCACACACCTACAGCCAATACGGCGCGCATCGGGTCACCCTGCAGATCACCGACAACGACGGCGCGGTCGACTCGGCCAGCCGGTCACTGCCGAGCCCCCCGCTCGCCGACTTCGACGGCGACGGCAGGTCTGACCTGGCGCTGTTCCGGTCCAGCGACGGCATGTGGAACATCCGCGGGGTCACCACCGTGCAATACGGCCAGAACGGCGACATCCCCGTCGCGGCCGACTACAACGGCGACGGCCGCAGCGACATCGCCGTCTTCCGCCCCAGCACCGGCACCTGGTACGTCGAGGGCCAGCCGGCAGTGGCCTTCGGACGTAGTGGGGACATCCCGGTCCCGGGTGACTACAACGGCGACGGCCGCAGCGACATCGCCGTCTGGCGGCCGAGCAACGGCACCTGGTACATCCGGGGCATCAGCACCATGACGTATGGCCAGAACGGTGACATCCCGGTCGCCGGGGACTACAACGGCGACGGCCGCCGGGACCTGGCCGTGTTCCGTCCCTCCACCGGCATGTGGTACATCCTCGGCGCCCAGCCCATTCAGTACGGCCAGAACGGCGACATCCCGCTGGCCGGCGACTTCAACGCCGACGGGATCAGCGATGTGTCGGTGTTCCGCCCGTCCACCGCCACCTGGTATTCGCGGGGCCTGCTGGCCCTCCCGTACGGCCTGCCGACCGACATCCCGGTGGCGCTGGACTACAACGGCGACGGCCGCAGCGACATCGCCGTCTGGCGGCCGGCGACCGGCACGTGGTACCGGCTGGGAGCCGCGGCCGTGGCGTGGGGTGGCCCCAGCGACCGGCCGATCCGCCCCTAGCCGTTCAGGTGGCGACGGTCAGCACCACCTTGCCGAAGGCTTCCCCGCCGGCCAACCGGGTCAAGGCAGCCCGGGCGTCGGGGAGGGAGTATTCGCTGTCGATCAGTGGCCGAATGTTTTGGGTGGAGCAGAGCTCAACCAGGGCGATCAGTTCGCCGAGCGTCCCCATCGTCGAGCCGATCACGGCCGTTTGCAGGAAGAACACCCGCCGCAGATCGACCGTCGCCTGGTGACCGCTGGTGGCACCGGAGACCACCACGCGCCCCCCGGGCTTGAGGCATTTGATGGAGTGCTCGAAGGTCGCGGCGCCGACCGTCTCGATCACGACGTCGACCCGCTCGGGCAGCCGCCCCCCGGGCTCCAGCACGACCGCACCCAGGGCGGCCGCCCGCTCGCGCCGTCCGGCGTCGCGGCTGGTCGCGTACACCGTGGCGCCCATCGCGCTGGCCAGCATGATGGCGGCGGTGGCCACCCCGCCGCCGGCTCCCTGCACCAATACCGTGCCGCCCGTGGGCAGCTCACCGCGGGTGGTGAGCATCCGGTACGCGGTCAGCCACGCCGTGGGCAGGCACGCCGCCTCGGAGAATGACAGCTCGGGCGGCTTGTCGACCAGATTGCGCCGTGGCACCGCGACCTGCTGCGCAAACGTCCCCGGATGCAGCTCCGACAACAGCGTGCGGCCCGGATCCAGCGTCTCATCGCCTCCCGAGCCGGGGTCACCGATCACCGCATGCACGATCACCTCGCGGCCGTCCGGGTCGACGCCGGCGGCATCACAGCCCAACACCATCGGCAGCCGATCGGCCGACAGTCCCACGCCGCGCAGCGACCACAGGTCGTGATGGTTGAGGGCGGCCGCCCGCACGGTGACAGTGACCCAGCCCTCCGGGAGGTCCGGCTCGGGCACCTCGCCGACCTCCAGGCCGGTCAACGGGTCGTCGGGGTCGATCTGGGCGGCGTACGCGGCGATCATCGGCCGACCCTATCCACCGGGTGCGGAACTGGAAGGGACGAGGAAGCCGTTCCGCCTCACTACGCGATCCACTGGGGACTCGCCGGTGCGACGATCGGCAGGTGGACGATCGGGTAGGGCGAGAGGCGCAGTACGAGGCGTTCGCGGCTGAGTTCAGCGATCACGCCCAGGACGGGTTCTTCAACGCCTACCTCGACCGTCCTGCGTGTCTGGAGCTGCTCGGCGACGTCGCCGGGCTGCGGGTGCTCGACGCCGCCTGCGGTCCAGGCCTCTATGCCGAGGAGCTGGTTCGTCGCGGGGCACAGGTGGCCGGATTCGACCAGAGCCCGACCATGGTCAAGCTGGGCCAGGACCGCGTCCCGCAGGCAGACCTGCGGGTCCACGATGTCGGCGACCCTCTCGCCTGGCTGGCTGATGACTCGATGGACGTCGTGTTGTTCGCGTTGGCGCTGGAATACGTCGACGACCGGGTCGCCGCGCTACGAGAGATGCATCGGGTGCTGCGGCCATGGGGTGCGCTGGTGCTGTCCCGTCTGCATCCCACCGGCGACTGGCTGCGCCACGGCGGCAGTTACTTCGACGTCCGCGTCATCGAGGAGACGTGGAGCCAGGGCTGGCGGGTGCGCTACTGGCTCGCCCCGCTCGAGCAGACCTGTGAGGAGCTGCACGAAGCGGGCTTCCTGATCGAACGGCTCCGCGAACCGAGGCCGGGAGTCGAGGCCGAGGCACTGAGCCCGCGACACTACGAGCTGCTGCACCGGGAACCGCGTGGCTTTGTGGCACTGCGCGCTCTCGCCCGCAAGTGACCAGCCCACCGCGGTCCGCAGGCCCCGCTAACTGCCCGTTCGGCGGGCCAGCTCGCGGCTGATCGCCTGCACATCGTCACGTCTCTCGGCGGCCGACTCGAAGTCCAGCTGAGCCGCGGCGGCCGCCATCTCACCGGTTAGGCGCTCGGCCAGGCGCTCGAGCTGGACCGCAGTCTGGTCGGCGAGTTGCACCGGCGAGGTCCGGGTGTGGCTGACGCTCCCGTCGGCCCGGCGGACGGCAAGAACGGCCGGCGCCGCGCCGATGTGATGCCGCCGGCCGCTGTCAGGGGCGTTGCCCCGGATCACCGGCGTACGGGTCAGCTCGCGAGCTCGGCCGGGGCGCCGGGCCGAGGTGGTCGCCACGGTCGGCTCAACGGACTCAGCGTCGTCCGGCGTGGGCACACCTCGACGGTACCCGGGAACGGCAGCGCCCGGCGGGGCGCGGGGTGGGGCCGCAGCACCGGTCGACGTAGGGTCGCGGGCATGCAGATCCTCGTGCTCGGCGGCACGTCCTTTGTCGGCCGGGCCATCGTCGATGACGCCCTACGCACCGGCAACGAGATCACGTTGTTCGGCCGCGGTCGCACCGGCGCAGGCCTGTTTCCCGGCGTACAACGGCGGATCGGCGACCGCGACACCGGTGATTACTCCGCCTTGGCCGGCGACTCGTGGGACGCCGTGGTCGACGTCAGCGGCTACGTCCCCCGGCACGTCCAGCAGGCGGCCGGCGCGCTCGGCGACCGGCTCGGGCGCTATCTATTCATCTCGACCGGGTCGGTGTACGACCGGGTGGCCGCCACATCCGACGGGATGACCGAGGAGAGCCCACGGTTACCGCCGGAACGCGACACCGAAGAGATCACCGGCGAGACCTACGGCCGGCTGAAGGTGGCCTGCGAGGACGACGTGCTCAGTGCGTTCGGCTCGGGCGCCACCATTGTCCGCCCCGGCATCGTGGCCGGCCCGTACGACCAGAGCGATCGCTTTACCTGGTGGGTCCGCCGCGCCGCACTAGGCGGGCGGATGGCCCTGCCGGCGCGCCCGGATCAACCGGTGCAGGTGGTCGACTCCCGCGACCTCGCCCGGCTGGTGAACCAGCTCCTCACCGACGATCGCGACGGCGTCTACAACGCCGTCGGGCCGGCCGAGCCGACGACCCTGGCCGGGCTGGTCGACACCTGCGCGGCCGCGGCCGGCAGCACCGTCGACCTGATCGCAGTCCCGCCGCAGGAAGGCGTGCCGCTGGTGCTGGAGGACGCGAGCTGGGACCCGATGTTCCGGCGCAGCGCCGCCCGGGCGCACGCTGCGGGTATGCCGAGCACCCCGCTGGCCGCCACGGCCGCCGACGTACTGGCCTGGGATCGCCACCGCGGCACGCCGCCGCTGTCCGTCGGCATCAGCGCCGAACGCGAAGCCGCCCTGCTCGCCCAGGCCGGTTGAGTCGATCAGCGGGGCAGCGCCGACGGTTGGGCAAATCCCTGCGCCCGGGCCGCTGCAGCGACGGCGGCCGCGACCGCCGGTGCCACGCGTTCGTCGAAAGGGCTCGGGATGATGAAGTCGGCGCGCAGCTCCTCGCTCACGACATCGGCCAGGGCCCGGGCCGCGGCCTGTTTCATCGCCTCGGTGATCCGCGGCGCGCGGGCGTCCAGGGCGCCGCGGAAGATGCCGGGAAAGGCAAGCACATTGTTGATCTGGTTGGGATAGTCGCTGCGGCCGGTGGCGACCACCCGGGCATATCGACCGGCCACGTCCGGGGCCACCTCCGGCTCCGGGTTGGCCATCGCAAAGACAATGGCGTCCGGCGCCATCGAGGCCACTGCCGCCTCGGCCACCTGGCCGGCCGAAACGCCGATGAACACGTCGGCGCCGGCCAGCGCCGACTCCAGTGAGCCGGTGAGTCCGGCCGCGTTGGTGTCCCGGGCGAGCGCCGCCTTGACGTCGGTGAGCCCCGGCCGGTCGGGATACAAGATGCCGACCGAATCGGCCACCGCGATCTCGCCGATGCCGGCGCCCAGCAGGATCCGGGTGACGGCGATCCCGGCCGCGCCGGCGCCGGACACCACCACCCGCAGCTCGCCGAGGCCGCGACCGGTCAGTCGGGCCGCATTGCGCAAGGCCGCGAGCACGACGACGGCGGTGCCGTGCTGGTCGTCGTGAAAGACGGGAATGTCCAGGAGCGCCGAGAGGCGGTCCTCGATGGCGAAACACCGCGGAGCGCTGATGTCCTCGAGATTGATGCCGCCGAACGACGGCGCCAGCGCCACGACCGTGTCCACGATCTCGTCGACATCCTTGGTCGCCAGGCAGATCGGCACCGCGTTCAGGCCGCCGAACACCTTGAACAGCACCGCCTTGCCCTCCATCACCGGCAAGGCGGCTCGCGGACCGATGTCACCGAGCCCCAGCACGGCTGAGCCGTCCGTGACGACGGCCACCGTGCGCGCCGCCCAGGTGTATTCGGCGGCCAGCTCCGGATGGGCGGCGATGGCGCTGCAGACCCGGGCCACTCCTGGCGTGTAGGCCATCGACAGGTCGTCGGCGCCCCGCAGCGGGACCGTCGGACGCACCTCGAGCTTGCCGCCGCGATGCATCGCGAACACCGGATCTGCGTCCGGGTCCGGCGGCAGCGGTGACTCCGGCGGCTGACCGGTGAGCGACATCGCGCGTCCTCCTCGACCGGTCAGCCCCTTCAGGGGGCTCATTCAGGCGAGCAGTCTGGCACAGCACTTGTCGGTGGCGGGGCCGGTAGTGGGCAGCGCGGCCGTGGCCAGTAGCGAAGTACCACCCGCCCCAGCACGCGCGCCGGCCCGTGCACCGCACTGTCGCCGGTGGCGTAGGGGTTGTCGCCGGTGACGTACCAGCCGCCCTCGATCTGGCGTACCGCTCGCTTGACCACCAGCACGTCCGGTAGGTCGGCGAAGGTCGCGACCACGACGTCGCCGGGCCGGATCGGAAGTCCCCGACGGACGAGCACCGCATCGCCGGAGCGCAGGGTCGGCGCCATCGATGGGCCGCTGATCGCGACCCGGGACCACCGACGGGGCATCCGACACCTCCACCCGCTGACCGGCGACGATAGGGTCGGCGACGGAACAACATCCAACCTAGGAGGGTCACATGCGTCTTGTCAGCCTGCTCACCCCGCGCCTCGTCGCGCTCGCCCACTGCGATCTGCCGTGCGGTGTGTACGACCCGGCGCAGGCGCGGATCGAAGCCGAATCGGTGAAGGCCATCATGGAGAAGTACCAGGCCAACGACGACCCGGCCTTCCGCGCCCGGGCCCTGCTGATCAAGGAGCAGCGGGCCGAGTTGGTGAAGCATCACCTCTGGGTGCTCTGGACCGATTACTTCAAGCCCAATCACCTCACCGCCCACCCCGAGCTGCACGACCTGTTCTGGCGTGCCACCAAGCAGGCCGGGGCCGCCGGCGGCAAGGGTTCGGTGGACCCGGCTGAGGGACAGAAGCTGCTCGACCTCGTCCAGCAGGTCTCCGACGTCTTCTGGCAGACCAAGCAGGCCGCCTGAGCGGCGTACCGGCCGGTCGCCTGCTGCTTCTGCGGCACGGCGAGACGTCGTGGAGCCGGGACAAGAAGCACACCGGTCGCACTGACATCGCTCTCACCGCTCTGGGTGAGCAGCAGGCCGCCGGGCTGGCCGACGCCATGCACGAGGTCCATCCCGTTCTGGTGCTCTGCAGCCCACTGCGCCGGGCAGTGCGGACGGCCGAGCTGGCCGGCTTCGCTGACGTGCTCATCGACGCCGACCTGTCGGAATGGGATTACGGCGAGCACGAAGGCATTTCCACCGCCGAGATCCGCCGGACCGATCCCGGCTGGACCATCTGGACCGGGCGCTCGCCCGGCGGCGAGACCCTCGAGCAGGTGGTCCAGCGAGCCGACCGGGCCGTGACCCGGGTGGCCGCCGCACTGCCGGGCGGCGACGTAGTCGTGGTGGCCCACGGCCATTTCAACCGTGTGCTGGCCGCGCGCTGGGTGGGCCTGCCGGGGGCAGCGGGGCAGCTCTTCGCCTTGGACACGGCCACCGTCTGTGTGCTCGGCCACGAGCACGAGCAGCAGGTATTCCTGCGCTGGAACGTCCCGGGAGCCGCGGCCGGCGCCGCGCTGTGACGGTGCCCGTGCCGATGTTGCCGAGCGGCGCCGGCGTGGTCCGGCCGGTCGAGCCGGCCGACGTCGCCGACGTGGTGTCGATGGTGCACGAGCTCGCCGCTTATGAACGCGCGCCGGATTCGTGCACCCTCACCGACGAGCAGTTGAGGCTGGCCCTGTTCGGGCCGGCGCCGGCGCTGTTCGGCCACGTCGCTGCCGGCACCGGCGGCCGACTGCTCGGATTTGCCTTGTGGTTCCTCAATTTTTCCACGTGGGAGGGCCAACACGGCATCTATCTCGAGGACCTTTACGTACGCCCCGAGAGTCGCGGGGAAGGGACCGGCCGGGCCCTGCTCGCCGAGCTGGCCAAAGTCTGCCGAGACCGCGATTACGGCCGGCTGCAGTGGTGGGTGCTGGACTGGAATGCGCCGGCGCTGGGCTTCTATCGCCGGGTGGGAGCCGTCGCGATGGACGAATGGACGGTGTGGCGGCTCAGTGGGGCCGCCCTGGCGGAGCTAGCCGCGGACGGCCCGCCGGCACCTGCTTGACCAGTAAGCTGCAAGCGCGCGGCCACCAGGCGCCGCCCCGCCGAAGCTCGCGCAGCAGAACCCGACCTGCCATGACGCTGATCACAATGGAGACCTACGCGTGAGTGAGACGGTCCGCGAGATCGACGACCTGGTGATCCTCACCCTGCCGGCGGACAGCGCCTATCTGTCGGTGTTGCGCACGGCGACCGCCGGACTGGCCGCCCGCCTGGACTTCACCATCGACGACATCGAAGACCTGCGCATCGCGGTGGACGAGGCCTGCGCCATGCTGCTGGCAGATGCCCCCCCTGGGGCCGAGCTGACCTGCCGATTCGATCTGGAGTCAACGCTGATTCGGGTGGCGGTTTCGGTGGCCGGCCGGGGCGCCCGGCTGCCGGCCCGCGACTCCTTTGCCTGGACGGTGCTGTCGGCGCTGGCCGGCGAGGTCGACGCGGTGACCAGCCCGACCGGGGAGACCACCATCCGTCTGGTGAAGCGCAAGGGCGAGCAGACATGACGACTCCGACTCCGACTCCGACTCCAACGCCGAGACTGGACCTGGCCGTGCCGCAGGACACCGCGCCCGCCGAGTCGCCGCCGGTCGAGCCCGCGCCGCCGGACGCCGGTGCGCTGGACGATGTGGCACTGAAGAGTCCGCCGATCGAGAGCGTGACGATCGAAAGCGTGACGGTGGACGGTCTGGCGGCCGGCCTGCTGGCGACCGACACCGTGCCGGAACGCCGGCATTCCACCGCCCCCAATCATGAGGTGGTCTGGGCGCTGTTCGCCGAGCTGGGCCGCCTCGAGCCCGGGGACCCGCAACGGCAGGTGGTGCGCGATGGCCTGGTGGAGATGCACCTGCCGCTGGTCGAATACCTGGCCCGGCGGTTCCGCAACCGCGGCGAGCCCTACGACGACCTGGTGCAGGTCGCGACGATCGGCCTGATCAAGTCGGTCGACCGCTTCGACCTCGAACGCGGGGTCGCCTTCACGACGTACGCGACGCCGACCATCGTCGGTGAGATCAAGCGCCACTTCCGCGACAAGGGCTGGACGATCCGGGTCCCGCGTCGCCTGCAGGAATTGAAGCTGTCGCTGGGCAAGGCCACCGCCGAGCTGTCCCAGAAGCTGGGCCGGTCACCGACCGTCGCGGAGTTGGCGGTGCAGATCGGGGTGTCCGAGGAAGACATCCTGGAGGGCCTGGAATCGGCGAATGCCTATTCGGCCGTGTCCCTCGACGCTCCTGACGGCAGCGACGAGGACTCCCCCGCAGTGGCCGACACCCTGGGCTCGATCGATGATGCCCTGGAGGGCGTGGAATACCGGGAGTCGTTGAAGCCGCTCCTCGAACGCCTGCCCCCGCGGGAGAAGAAGATCCTGCTGCTGCGCTTCTTCGGCAACATGACCCAGTCGCAGATCGCCGCCGAGATCGGCATTTCGCAGATGCATGTGTCGCGGCTGCTCGCTCGCACTCTGACGCAACTGCGACTCGACCTGCTCGTCGAGGAATGAGGTCGCCCGGGCTCAGCCCGGTCCCAGCACCCGGCGCGAGGCCGGCGTCAACAGAGCCACCAGCTCACCGATGGCCAGCAGCAGCACTGGCCCGCCGTAGGCCCACAGACCGGCCTGCGCGGCCAAGCTGTAGCCGACCGGCAGCGCGAGGAGTTGCAGGACCACGGTCGGGGTGTACGCCCAGCCGCGCAGCCGTCCCAGCGCCCGGCCCAGGAGCAGGAGTAGCGCGCCCGTCGCCACGGCCAACCCGGCTGCCACGACGGCGAGAACCGGACTGCGCGGAGTGCCGGTGGCGACCTTGACCACCACCACGATGCCGAGGGCCACCAGCCCCGTGGCCTCGATGGCGAGCAACCAGCCGGCGGCGCGGACCGACGCCGGTCGGTGTCCCGGCCCGTAGCCAGGCGTGGACTGCGTCACGGCCCCCAGCGTATCGACCGCGGGCGCGACGGGTGCCGGCAGCAGCCGGCAGCGGCCCCCGGATCGTCCCGATGGGTGGAATGTCGCATTGCCGAAGCGGACCCGCCGGTGGGACAGTCGCAGCCAGGACGCACAGGTCGACGGGAGGTGATGGCGCCAAACCCTTGAACAACCCCCCGGATCGTGAAAGCATTCACAAGCAACGATCACTGAGCCTGGGCCGCCGACCGGCGGTCCCCCCGATGCCCCAAGGAGTTGCCCCATGGACTGGCGCCATCGCGCCCTTTGCCGCGACGAGGACCCGGAGCTGTTCTTCCCGATCGGGAGCACCGGACCTGCGTTGCTGCAGATCGACGAGGCAAAGCAGGTCTGCCGGCGCTGCCCGGTGACCGAGGCATGCCTGCAATGGGCGTTGGACACGGGCCAGGACGCCGGCGTATGGGGCGGCATGAGCGAGGACGAGCGCCGGGCGCTGAAGCGTCGCGGAGCCCGGCAGCGGGCCCGCACTGCCTAACCCGCCAGGGTTATCGGCCGGAGCGACCCGGTCGCCTCGGGCGAGGGCCTGACCGCCGGCGGCGTCCTCCAGGTCGTTGATGCCACCCCCGACCTGTACGACCGAATTCGCGCACTCACGGTCGGGGTCTATGTCGACGAGGGCCTGGCCGGGCCGCACTACGTTTCCACTTTGGCCGACGTGGAGAACTGCGCCACCAGCACCGAGTTGATCGTGGCGCTGGCGGGCGGACAGGTCGTCGGGGCCGTCGCGCTCGCGGCGTACGGCAGCCCGTATGCCGAGCTGGCGACCCCGACCGAAGCGGTCTTCCGGATGCTAGTGGTGGACCCGGCCTGGCGCGGCTGCGGCGTGGCGACATCCCTGGTCACCGAATGCCTCCGACGGGCCCGGCAGTCGGGGTGCCGGCGGGTCGTGATCTCGACCGAGGCGCAGATGACGGTGGCGCACCGGCTGTACGACCGGCTGGGTTTCCTCCGCCGCCCCGACCGCGACTGGTCGCCCGTCGAGGGCGTGGACCTGCTGGTCTATTCCGTCGACCTCTAGCGGACGGGCGACAGAGCCTCAGCAGCTGAGTGAGGTGGGTCAGGCGACCAGGCCGAGCCGGCGCAACTCGACGGTCAGGTCGTGCGGTGACGTCGACGCCATCATCGCCGCCTCGAGGGTGATGACGCCGTCTCTGATCAGCGTGACCAGATGCTGGTCGAAGCTCTGCATTCCGTAATAGCCGCCGTCGGCGATGAGGGCGCCGATGGTCGAGGTCTTGTCCGGGTCGGCGATCGCGTCGGCGATGCGGCCGGTGTTGACCGCGATCTCCATCACCACGCAGCGGCCGTTCCCGTCGGCCCGGGGCACCAGCCGCTGGCAGATGATGCCCCGCAAGGCGCCGGCCATGGACAGGCGTACCTGCTTCTGCTCGTGCGGCGGGAAGAAGTCGATGACCCGGTTAATGGTTTCCTGGGCATCGGTGGTGTGCAGCGTCGACATCACGAAGTGACCGGTTTCCGCGGCGGCCAGCGCGGCCTTGACGGTCTCGCTGTCGCGCATCTCCCCGACCAGGATGACGTCGGGGTCCTGGCGCATCGCCGCCCGCAGGGCCACTTCGAAGTCTTCGGTGTCGACCTTGACCTCCCGCTGGTTGATCATCGCCAGCTTGTCGAAGTGCAGGACCTCGATCGGGTCCTCGATGGTGACGACATGCACCTCGCGTTCAGCGTTGACCAGGTCGATCATGCCGGCCAGGGTGGTCGTCTTCCCCGATCCGGTCGGGCCGGTGACCAGGACCAGCCCGCGCGGCTCCAGGGCCAGTGAAGCCAGCACCGGGGGCAGGCCGAGGTCGGCGAGCGGGATCGCGCCGATGCTGACCCGCCGGAAGACAAGCCCGGCGGAGCCCCGGGCGCGGAAGGCGTTGACGCGGAAGCGGCCGCAGTCGGGGACGGAGTAGGCGAAGTCGGCCTCGTTGGTGCGGCGAAACGTCTCGGCCAGATCGGGCCGGAGCACCTCGCTGACCATGTGCTCGGTGTCCTCTGCGGTGAGCGAGCGCACCTGGAGGCGGCGCAGCCGGCCGTCGACCCGGATGCGCGGCGGCGAGCCCACCTTGCAGTGCAGGTCCGAGCCCGAGCAGTCGACGAGCGCACGCAGGAAAGGCTCGATGCTCAGCGGTCCGTCGTCGCTCACACTGACTGACTTCGGCAGGCACTGCGCGACCCTTGACCGTCAGCACCGGTGAGTTGGCCGGTGAAATGCCCGGCGGCTCAGCCGATGGTGGCGATCAGGTCACCCTCCTGGATCACGTCACCCTCACTGACCGCAAGCTGGGTCACCGTGCCGGCGGATTCGGTGAGGACCGGGATCTCCATCTTCATCGACTCGAGGATGACCAGGGTGTCGCCATCCTCGACGAGATCGCCCTGGGCCACGACGATCTTCCAGACGTTGGCCACCATCTCGGCCCGGATCTCCACGGCCATATACGCTCCTCTGCGCTTGGTGCGGTCGTGCCATCCAATCACGCTCGCCGACGCGGCCGGCTCAGCTCCGCATCCGGCCGACCAGCCCGGTGTCGTAGGACCCGGAGGCGAAGCCGGGGTCGGCGAGCAACTCCGCGAAGAAGGGAAGATTGTTCTTCGGTCCCTCGATCACAAAGGCGTCCACGGCCTCGCCAGCCCGGCGCAGTGCCGTCGTGCGGTCCGGTCCCCAGGCACAGAGCTTTGCCATCAACGGGTCGTAGTACGGCGTGACCGTGTCGCCGGCGGCGTAGCCGGCATCCACCCTGATTCCCTCGCCGGCGGGCTCCTCCCAGCGCCGGATGACCCCGGGACCGGGCAAGAACCGGCGCGGGTCCTCGGCATAGACGCGAAATTCCACGGCATGCCCGCCGGGGGCGGGCGGCGTTGCGCCGAACGTCGGAGCCTCCCCCGCCGCGATCCGCAGCTGCTCCTCCACGAGGTCCAGACCAGTCACCAGCTCGGTGATCGGGTGTTCCACCTGGAGGCGGGTGTTCATCTCGAGGAAATAAAAAGCAGAGTCGACGGTGTCCACCAGGAATTCCACCGTGCCGGCGCCGCGGTAATCCACCGCCTCGCCGGCCCGGACGGCGGCGCTCATCAGGGCCGTCCTCAGCCCCTCGTCGACGGCCGGCGACGGCGTCTCCTCGGCGACCTTCTGGTGCCGGCGCTGCACCGAGCAGTCCCGCTCGCCAAGCGCCACCACCTGACCGTCGGCCAGCCCGAGTATCTGGACCTCGACATGGCGCGCCGCAGGCAGGAAGCGCTCCAGCAGGATCTCGGGGGATCCGAAGAATCGCTGCGCCCGGGTGCTGGCGGTCTCGAAGGCCGCGCGCAGGCCCGACTCGTCGCTCACCGCCGCCATCCCGATGCCCCCGCCGCCGGCGGATGCCTTGACCATCACCGGATATCCCAGCGTGCGGGCCTGCGACACGGCCTCGTCGGCCTCAGTCACCGACCGGCGCGTCCCCGGCGCCACCGGCACCCCTGCCGCCGACATGGCGTTGCGGGCGGCGACCTTGTCGGCCATCGCAAGCATCGCCTCGGGCGACGGGCCGATCCAGGTCAGGCCGGCCGCCATCACCGCGCGGGCAAAGGCCGGACTCTCCGCCAAGAATCCGTAGCCCGGATGCACCGCCTGGGCGCCGGTTTGCCGGGCCGCGTCGAGCACCCGATCTGCGTCGAGGTAGGACTGCGCCGGCGCCGCCGGGCCGATCGCGAACGACTGGTCGGCGCTGCGTACGTGCCGGGCGTTGTCGTCGGCGGCGGAGAAGACCGCGACGGAGGTGAGGCCGAGCCGGCGCAAGGTCGCCATTATCCGGACGGCGATCTCGCCTCGATTGGCGACCAGGACTCGGTCGAACACGGGTGGGTGAACGCGCCGATCAGCTGTCGACGCGGATGTCGCGCAGCCGCTCCAGCACCCGTAGCCGCAGCGTGTCCGGCACGACCTCCCCGCCGTGGCACCGATTCACCAGCGCCTTGACCTCGGCCTCGACGCCGAACTGGCGCAGGCACGGGCCGCATTCCTCGAGGTGGTGCATGATGCGCACCCGGTTGGTGTTGTCGCATTCGTTGTCGAGATAGAAGTAGACGGTGTCAAGGACCTCGCGACAGTCCATCTCGTGCGGGTTGCCACAGCTCACGACGACGCCTCCACCGTGCTTGGACCAGCCGGCGAGATGCCACGATCGAGGGCGTAGTGCTCGAGCATCTGCCGAAGGTTGCGCCGCCCGCGGTGCAGGCGGCTCATCACGGTGCCGATCGGCGTGCCCATGATGTCGGCGATCTCCTTGTAGGCAAAGCCTTCCACGTCCGCGAGATAAACCGCCATCCGGAATTCCTCGGGCAGGCGCTGCAGCGCGTCCTTGACGTCGGAGTCCGGCAGGTGGTCCAGCGCCTCGGTCTCCGCGGAGCGCAGACCGCGGGAGGTGTGGGATTCGGCGGCTGCCAGCTGCCAGTCCTCGATCTGCTCGGTCGGGCTCTGCAGCGGCTGCCGCTGCTTCTTGCGGTAGGAGTTGATGTAGGTGTTGGTCAGGATGCGATATAGCCAGGCCTTCAGATTCGTTCCTGGCTCGAATTGGTGGAAGGCCGAATAAGCCTTCACATAGGTCTCCTGCACCAGATCCTCGGCATCGGCCGGATTGCGGGTCATCCGCAGACCGGCCGAATACAGCTGGTCGAGGAACGGCAGGGCGTCGGTCTCGAACCGGGTGTCACGCTGCTCGCGCGTCTCGGTGGCTCTGTCGACGGTCGGGCCAGCCACCGGTGCCACCTTCGTCAATTGAGGAGCTGAGGTGGCCAAGCCTATCTTCATCGGTGCGGGCATCCCGGCCGGGACCCACTCCGACCAGGTCCGCGGGGCGGCGCTGACGGCGCCAGGCTGGTCTGCCATAAGTCCCTCCGGTGCTGCGTGGGCGACGTCTGTGCCAACACCGGGACCGGCGGATTGTTTCCCTAGGATTCCGGCGTGGCAGGAAGGGGCACTCCGGCAACCGCGGTGCTGGACGCCGCCGGCGTGACGTTTACCTTGATTTCCTATTCCCGCGACCCGACCGATACGTCGTACGGCCTTGCGGCAGCGGCCGCGCTGGATATCGACCCGGCCGCGATCTTCAAGACGCTGGTCGCCGCCGTCGACTCGGCGCTATGCGTGGCGGTGGTGCCGGTGACCGGCACGCTCGACCTCAAGGCTCTGGCCGCTGCGCGCGGCGGCAAGCGCGCCGGCCTGGCCCAGGCCGCACTCGCCGAGCGGTCCAGCGGCTATGTCGTTGGCGGAATCTCCCCGCTCGGACAGCGGCGCAGATTGCCGACGGTCGTCGACGCCAGCGGACTCGGGCTGCCGGTCATGTACGTCAGTGCCGGCCGGCGCGGTCTCGAGATCGGACTTGCCCCCGGCGACTTGATCGCGCTCACCGGGGCGACGGTGGCTGCGATCAGCGCCCGGTGAGCCGGTCGGTCAGCCAGCTGGCGGCGACCGCGGCGACTTCGCCGGCGTGGCGGCGCAAGGAGTGGTCCGCCCCGGCGACGACGTGCACCTCGACCTCGTCGGAGCCCGCGGGAATGCCGAAGGGGTCCCGGTCGCCGTTGACGACGAGGACCGGCACCCCGGCGCCCACCAGCTCGCCGGCCCGGCTGGCCGGCGGGCTCGCCCGGCCGGCCCGCGGCGGCGGCTGCAGCGGGAAGGCCAGGGCGAGGACCGCCACCGCCCCGGTGGCCCGTGCGGTCCGGGCGGCGACCCGGCCCCCGCTGCTGCGGCCGCCGGTCACCAGCGGCAGGCCAGGGGGCAGATGCGGGAATTGGGTCGGCGCACGGCAGATCTCGATCCATGCCTCGTCGAGGTGCGGGGCCGGCGCGGGAGCCCGGCGGCCGGCCACCCGGTAGGGCTGCTCGGCCAAGGTGACCGCGGCGCCGATCACCAGCGCGGCCGTACGCACGGCCAGCAGGTCGGGCGCCGCGACTCCACCGCCGGCGCCATGCCCGAGGACCAACAGCAGCCGGGGCGCCGACGGGGGGAGGGCGAGGTCGACCCGCGCCGGCCCCCGCGGCGTCTCGATGAGCATGGTCTAGAAGAGCGGCGAGGCCGGCGGGGCAGCCGCCGGCGCGATGAGCTCCGGGCCGTCGTTGGCGACGCTGTTGACCGCGGTCGAGACCTCGGTCGGCTCCAGCTCAGCGGCCGGCATCGCGTCCAGCAACCGGCGGGCCACCTGCGGGTCGTCGGCCGAGCAGTCCAGCCAGGCAGCTCGCACGTCAGCCGGCACGATGACGGGGCACCGGTCGTGGATCTCACCCAGGGCATCGGTCGCCGGCTGGGTGATGATGGTGGCGGTCCACAGCAGCCGGGCCGGATCGTCGTCGGGCAGCGTCTCGTCGCGCCACACCTCGTACAGGCCGGCAAAGGCGAGCGGGCCCGCGGCGTGCAGGAAATAGGGGACCTTGCCGCCGGGGCGCTTCTGCCATTCGAAATAGCCGATCGCCGGCAGCAGGCAGCGCCGGCGGCCGGACGCGCTGCGGAAAGCCGGCTTCTCGGTCACGGTTTCATGGCGCGCGTTGATCAGGCGCGCCGCGCCTTTGCGGTTCTTGGACCAGCTGGGCACCAGCCCCCACCGGACCGTACGCAGCTGCCGCACCGCCGGGTTGTCGGGCGTCGCGCCGCGGGGGGGCCGCTGGACCACCGCGCGGACCGGGTCGGTCGGGGCGATGTTCCATGACGGCGGGAGGTCGTCGTCGACGGTCTCGTCGGTCGCGTACTCACCGATCAGGTCGATGGTGCCCGTGGAATTGGCGTAGCGACCGCACACCCCATCCATTCTGCCGCAGCCGGATCGGCCAGACTGCTTCGGTGACCGATCTGTGGCCGGCGCCGGTGGCCGGCGTCCCCGTGGACGCCACCGTCCCGCTGCCCGGCTCGAAGTCGATCACCAACCGGGCGCTGGTCCTCGCCGCCCTGGCCGACGGCCCGGGCACGATCCGGCGGCCGTTGCGCGCCCGCGACAGCCAGCTGATGGTCGACGGGCTGCGGACGCTCGGCGTCGGCGTCGAGGACGCCGGTGACGACTGGACGGTGACTCCGGGCGCGCTCCGTGGCGGCGTTCGGGTCGATGTCGGCAACTCCGGCACGGTGATGCGCTTCCTGCCGCCGGCGGCCGCGCTGGCCCAGGGAGCGGTCTGCTTCGATGGCGACGTGCGGGCCCGCGAACGGCCGATCTCGCCGATGCTGCAGGCAATGCAGAGCCTTGGGGTCGGGCTCGACACCGTCGCAGCCCTGCCGTTCACCGTGCTCGGCGGCGCTACCGTAGCCGGCGGCGAGGTGACCTTGGACGCCTCGGCCTCGTCGCAATTCGTCAGCGGCCTGCTGCTGTCCGCCGCGCGCTACGACAACGGCGTCGTCGTCCGTCATGCCGGGCCCGCCCTGCCGTCGCTGCCGCACGTGGCGATGACCGTGGCGATGCTGCGGACCGCCGGCGTCGCGGTCGACGACAGCAGTCCCTCGATCTGGCGGGTGCCGGCGGGTCCGGTGCGGTCGCATGACGTGGACGTCGAGCCGGACCTGTCCAACGCCGCACCGTTCCTGGCCGCGGCCCTGATCACCGGCGGCCGGGTGACCGTGCCCGGGTGGCCGCGGGCGACCACGCAGGCCGGCGACGCACTGCGCGGCCTGCTGGTGGCCATGGGTGCCCGGGTCATCCTCGACGACGCCGGCCTCACCGTGACCGGCACCGGCGCGGTCCACGGGATCGACGCCGATCTGCGGGCGGTCAGCGAGCTGGCCACCGTGATCGCGGCCCTGGCCACCGTCGCCGACTCGCCGTCGACCCTGCGCGGCATCGCCCACATGCGCGGCCACGAGACGGATCGGCTGGCCGCCCTCGCCCACGAGCTGACCGGGCTCGGTGCGCGGGCCGAGGAGACCGACGACGGCTTGACCATCGCGCCGGCGCCCTTGCACGGCGGGGTTTTCGCCACCCATGGCGACCACCGGATGGCCACCGCAGCCGCCGTGCTCGGCCTGGTCGTCCCCGGCGTACAGATCGTCGACGTGGCGACGACGACCAAGACCCTGCCCGGCTTCGTCACCATGTGGCGCGCGATGCTGGGGCGCAGCTGAGCCGGCGCCGCGACCTCGACGAGGACGACGTACGGGTGCGGCCGGGGCGGGGCTCGCGGCCCCGCACCCGCACCCGGCCGCTGCACACCGAGGCCGATGCCGGCTTCGTGGTCGCGGTGGACCGCGGCCGCTTCACCGCCGTGGTCGGCGACCGGACGGTCACCGCGATGCGGGCCCGGGAGCTTGGCCGCCGCGCGGTCGTGGTGGGCGACCGGGTCGGAATCGTCGGCGACACCTCCGGCGAGGTCGACGCCCTGGCCCGGATCGTGCGGATAGAGCCGCGTACGACCGTGCTGCGGCGGACCGCCGACGACACCGATCCGGTCGAGCGCGTGGTGGTGGCCAACGCCGGGCAACTGGTCATCGTCACCGCGCTGGCTGACCCGCCGCCCAGGGTCGGCTTCATCGACCGGTGCCTGGTGGCGGCCTTCGACGCAGGCCTGGATCCCTTGCTGTGCCTAACAAAATCCGACCTGGCGACCCCCGACGAGCTGCTCGGGCTCTACGGCGATCTCGACATCACCGCCGTCACCAGCTCACGGGACGCCGACCCCATGCAATTGCGCGAGCGGCTGGCCGGACGGGTCAGCGTGTTCGTCGGGCACTCCGGCGTCGGCAAGTCCACCCTGGTCAACCAGCTGGTCCCCGACGCCTACCGCGTGGTCGGCACGGTGAACACGGTGACCGGTCGGGGCCGGCACACCTCCTCCTCCGCAGTCGCTCTGCCATTGCCCGAAGGCGGGTGGGTGGTGGACACCCCGGGCGTGCGGTCGTTCGGGCTGGCTCACGTCCGCCCCGCCGACGTGCTGGCCGGCTTTTCGGACCTGGCGACCGGCGCCCAGGAATGCCCGCCGGGCTGCGAGCACCAGCAGGCGTCAGAGAGCTGCACGCTGGACGCCTGGGTCCGGGCCGGCCACGCCACCCAGGCGCGGCTGGACTCCTATCGCCGGCTGCTGGGCGCCCGGCTGGCTGACCCGGACTGAGCCTCACACGTCGACCGGTCCACCCACCCGCCAGTACTCCCCCGCCTCCCGGGCCAGCAGCTGCTCGTCCACCAGATAGCGCCGCAGCGCCGCATAGTCGGCATGCCAGGCCCGCAGGACGGCGTTGACCTCGCGCTCGGGATAACGCCGGCCCGGCTCGAAGGCCATGACGATGTGCTCCAGCAGCTTCAACCGCTTGCCGCGGCTGGCGGGCACCCGCACCAGCCGCCCGTCGCGCAGGAAGGCGTGCAGCACCGCGTCGGTCTCCCGGTCACCGGTCGGCGGCTCGTCCGACGTGAGCCGCCGAGCCGATCTCCGCGCCGCCTCCTTGATCAGATCGGTACGCAGGACCAACCGTCCGTCGTCCACCGCCACCAGCCCGCCGGCCTGTAGCCGCACCAGGGCCGTGTTGGTCGTGCGTACATCCAGCCCCGCACTGGCCGCGATCTCGGCCGCGCTCGAAGCACCGAGGGCCAGCGCGCCGACCACCCGCAGGCGGTCCGGCTCGGCCAGCAATCCGGCTAGATCCGCAGCGTCCACCGGCAATGTGTAGTCCGCTCACCGGCCGCCCGCAACGGTAATGTCCGGGCCATGTATGACGACGACCTCGGCGTGGCCCATGTCCTCGCCGACGCCGCCGATTCGGTGACCATGGCTCGCTTCCGGGCCGCGGACCTGCAGGTGGAGAGCAAGGACGACGGCACGCCGGTGTCCGACGCCGACCAGCGGGCGGAGGAGAGGATCGTGGCCACCCTCAAGCGCGCCCGGCCGCGCGACGCCGTAGTCGGCGAGGAGTCCGGCCGGCACGGCGACAGCGCCCGCCGCTGGGTGATCGACCCGATCGACGGCACCAAGAACTACGTCCGCGGGGTCCCCGTCTGGGCGACGCTGATCGGCCTGATTGACGCCGGCGAAGCGGTGCTCGGGGTGGTGTCAGCGCCCGCGCTGGGCCGGCGGTGGTGGGCCGGCCGCGGCACCGGCGCCTGGACCGGGCGCAACCGCTCCCAGGCGACCCGCTGCCGGGTGTCGCAGGTGAGCCGGCTGGCCGAGGCGTCGATGTCGTACTCCAGCCTGGACGGCTGGGTGGAACTCAACCGGTTCGAATCCTTTGTGCAGCTCAGCCGGACGGTGTCGCGGACCCGGGCGTACGGCGACTTCTGGTCCCACGTCCTGGTCGCCGACGGGGCCGTCGACATCTCCTGCGAGCCGGTAGGCCTGGCCCTGCACGACCTGGCGGCCCTGCAGCCCATCGTCGAGGAGGCCGGGGGGCGGTTCAGCGACCTCGACGGCGAAGCCCGACCCGACCGGGGCAGCGTGGTGTGCACGAACGGCCTGCTGCACGACGAGGTGCTCGCGGCGCTGGCGGTCCGGTCAGGTTTCTAGCGGCACGCAGAGCACCAGCGCGGCGGGCTGCACGACGCAGAGCAGCCGACTGGTCTCCCCCCGGACGTCGCCGTCGAGCTCATAGGGCTGCGGCGTCCTGCTCTCGATGAGGATCCGCCGGCCCCGCTGGGTGTCCATGTGACGCGGATGCGGCCGGCGGATGAAGACCCGGACCGCCACCTGCACCCATTGCAGCGTCGTGCGGGGCGAGATGACCATGACGTCGAGCAGTCCGTCGTCAGGCACGGCGTCGGGCAGAACCGGCAGGCCACCCTGCAGCTTGCCCACGTTGCCGACCAGCACGGTGCGGGCCCGGCTGGCCCGCGGCGGCTGATCGTCGACGGTGACGGTGCAGTCGAACCCGTGGTCGTTGAGATTGCTCAGGCCGGAGAAGACATACGCGACCGGACCGACCCGGGCTTTTGCCTTCTCCGAGGCGTCCCGAAGCATGGCGGCGTCGAAGCCGATCCCAGCCATCACGGCGAATTTCTCCTCGCCGACGATGCCTACGTCGACCCGCCGCCGCCGGCCGTGGACCGCGACGCGAACGCCCTCGATCAGGTCCAGCGGGATGTCGAGGTTGCGGGCGAGGAGGTTGCCGGTGCCGCCGGCGACGATGGCCAGCGGGGTGTCGCTGCCGGCCATCCCGGTCACGCAGGCCATCACCGTGCCGTCGCCGCCCCAGGCGATCACCAGGTCGGCGCCGGACTCCACGGCCGCGCGCGACTGGCCGATGCCCGGATCGTCCACCGTCGTCTCCTGGAAGGACACGTCGGCAACCCCTTCGTGTGCCAACGCCCGCACCAGCACGTCGTGCTCGGCCGGCTTCACCTTGGTGGGGTTCACCACCACGACCGCTGTCATACCCGCGTCGTTCCGGCGCGGGCCGGTGCTTTTCCCGGCTCCCGCCGGGTCAGCCACAGCACGACGACCGCCGCGAGCAGCGCCATCACCAGAAATGCCAACTGCGCGTACGTCGTCGTCATCGTCTGTGCCTGCCCGCCTCAGAAGTCACCGCGCTGCGCGGTTCCGGCCAGGTTATGTTGACCCGGTCGACCAATCGTGAAAGGACCACTATGCGCGCCGAGCGCGAGTACGACGTGTCGCCGTCCGCCCTTTTCGCCGTCCTCACCGATGAGACCTTCCTGGCGGAGCGAAACGCCCGGTACGGCGGGAACGGCGCGCCGACCGTACGCCGGGCCGGCGACGACACCGTGGTGACCATCCCGCGCCAGTTGCCGGTCGACGCGGTGCCGGCCGCATTCCGGCGCTTCGTCGGCAGCGGGGCGGTGGTGCAGACCGAGACCTGGTCGCCGGGCGCCGACGGCGGTGCCGGCGGCTCGTGGACGACCGAGGTCCGCGACAGCCCCCTGGAGCTGAGCGGCACGCAGGAGGTGACGACCACGGCGGGCGGCTGCCGCCACGTCCTGACCGCGAAGGTCAAGGTGAGCATTCCCTTCGTCGGCGGCAAGGCGGAGGCCATGGTCAGCGAGCAGCTTGCCGACCTGGTGGGCAAGGAGCAGGAGTTCGCCGCGGAATGGCTCGCCCGCCGGCCTTGAGCCGCGGGAGCCGTCAGAGGCCGTAGGCCTCCAGCAGGCGCAGCCAGACCTCGCTCATCGTGGGGAAGGACGGCACCGCGTGCCAGAGCCGGGCGACCGGCACCTCACCGGCGATCGCCACGGTGGCCGAGTGCAGGAGCTCCTGCACCCCGGGGCCGGTGAACGTGGCGCCGACCAGCACCCCTCGCGACTCGTCCACCACCAGTTGGCTGGTGCCGCTGATGCCGTTGCCGGAAACGCTGGCCCCGGCCACCCCGCCGGTCGGCGTAGTCACCACCCGGATGTCGAGACCCCGGTCTCGCGCGCCGGCCTCGGTCATACCCACCGCGCACACTTGCGGGTCGGTGAAGGTCACCCGCGGGACGACGTCGGCGGAGGCGCGGTCGCGGACGTCCCGGCCGCAGATCACGTCGCCTGCGATGCGCGCCTGATATTTCCCCATATGGGTCAGCAACGAGCGGCCGTTGCAGTCACCGACGGCATAGAGCCAGCCGGCCGGGATCCCGGTGGCCCGCAGCTGGTCGTCGACCTCGACCGACTCACCCGGCTTGAGGCCGACGCTGTCCAGCCCCAGGTCGGCGGTGGCCGCGCGGCGACCCACTGCGACCAGCACCTCGTCGGCGATGATCTGCGTGCCGTCGGCCAGGGTCGCGGTGACCGGTGCCTCGGCGGCGTCTCGGTGGGCCCGGGCCAAGGCGATGCCGGTGTGGACGACGATGCCCTCAACCTCGAACGCCTGCCGCACCTCGGCACCGGCAAATGGCTCCTCGCGCGACAGCAGGCTATCCGCGGCTTCCACCACGGTCACCTCGTCACTGCCCAGCCGCCGGAATGCCTGGGCCATCTCGGCGCCGATCGCCCCGCCGCCGACGACGAGGAGGCGGCGAGGAAGTTCTTTGGCCTCAGTGATCCCGCGGTTGTCCCAGGGCGCGGCCTCGCGCAGCCCCTCGACCGGTGGGATCACGGCCCGGCTGCCAGTGGCCAGCACGACCGCGCGCCGGGCGGTGAGCCGCCGGGTCGGCCCGTCGGTGGTCACGTCCACCACCTGGCGGTCGGCCAGCCGACCGGTGCCCCGGACCAGCTCGATGCCCTGCTCCTGCAGCCACGGCACCTGGCCGGCGTCGTCCCAGTTGCTGGTGAGGTAGTCCCGCTGGGCCAGCGCCTTCGCCACATCGATGGGGCCGGTCAGGGCCTCGGCCGCACCCGGCACCCGGCGGGCGGCCGCGATCACGTCCCCCGGGCGCAGCAGTCCTTTGCTCGGGATGCACCCCCAGTAGGAACACTCGCCGCCGACCAGCTCCCGCTCCACGATCGCCACCGACAGGCCGCCGGCCGCGCACCGGCCGGCGGCGTTCTCCCCGGCCGGGCCGGCACCGATGACCACCACATCGAATTCATCCACCATGGTCGCTGAGTCTGTCCCATCCGGCGCCGGATCTGCGTCGGCCCCGTCCAGCGGGACGGGCGACGCTCACGCGACATGCCGCCACAGTGGGCTTAACCCGCGGTTCACCGGTTGTTCGCGCGACCGAGGTCCGGAGGCAACCCGGCGGGACTACGAACGACGTCAGCGGTCGGCAGCAAGCCGGTCCCTGCCCGAGGAGCCCCATGTCCCGACTCTCGACGCGCCTGGCTACTGCGGGTGGCGCCGCGCTGCTCACCGCGGCGGTCGCCGGCCCGGCCTTGGCCGCCCCTGCGGCCACGCGCACGCCTCCCGCGCCGGCCGTACGCCAGCGTCACGTACTGCTGCTTTCAGTCGACGGCCTGCACGCCACCGACCTCGCCTGGTACGTCAAGAACCGGCCGAAGTCCGCACTGGCCGCGCTGGTGCGCGGCGGCGTCGACTACACGGACGCCCGCACCCCGGTGCCCTCGGATTCCTTCCCGGGGATGGTCGCCCAAGCCACCGGCGGCAATCCCCGGAGCACCGGGATCTATTACGACGTCAGCTACAACCACGACCTGCTGCCGGCCGGCACGACGAGCTGCCCGGCCGGCGCTGCCCTGGGGGCGGTGGTGGCATATGACGAGAGCCTCGACCGCAACACCGACCGCCTCGACGCCGGCCAGGGACTGAAAGGCCTGCCCCGCACCATTCTGAAGATGACCGGCGACCCGGCGCGGCTGATCAACCCGGCGAACCTGCCCGTCGACCCGGGCACCTGCCGCCCGGTCTACCCGCACCAATACCTGAAGGTGAACACCATCTTCGAGGTGGCGCGGGCGCACGGCCTGCGTACCGCGTGGTCTGACAAGCACCCGGCCTACGAGATCCTCAACGGCCCGTCGGGTCGTGGCGTTCAGGACCTGTTCACCCCCGAGATCAACAGCCAGGCCATCGGCTATCCCGAGGGCATCGACTGGACCAAGGACAACGCCGCCACCCGGCAGTATGACTCGTTCAAGGTCCATGCTGTGCGCAACGAGATCGACGGCTACAACCACAGCCGCAGCCAACTTGTCGGCACGCCGGCCATCTTCGGGATGAACTTCCAGTCGGTGTCCACCGCGCAGAAGTTGCCCACCTCAGACGGGATGACCGGTGGCTACCTGCCGGGCGGCAAGATTCCCGGACCGTTGCTGCGCGGCGCTCTGGACTTCGTCGACGCCTCGGTCGCCTCGATGGTGACCGAGCTGTACGCCCGGGGTCGAGCGGGCGACACGACCCTGATCCTGTCGGCCAAGCACGGCCAGTCCCCCACCGATCCGGCCGCCCTGACCCGGATCGACGACGCACCGATCCTGGACGGCCTGAACGCCGCCTGGGCGACCACGCACCCAGGTACCCCCGACCTGGTGGCCGCAGCCAGTGACGACGACATCATGCAGCTGTGGCTGAGCAACCGCTCCCAGGCGGCGGCCGACTTCGCCAGGCGCTACCTCCTCAGCCACCCGGCGACCGGCGCCGACATCAACGGCATGACCCGGACGCTGCCGTCCTCCGGCCTCAAGACCGCCTATGCCGGCTCCGGCGTGGCCCAGTATTTCCACGTCGGGCCGGCGAATCCGCGCATTCCTGACGTGCTCGGCATCGTCGGCCACGGGGTCGTCTATACCGGGGGTACGTCCAAGATTGCCGAGCATGGCGGAGCCGACGCCCAGGACCGCTCGGTGCCGATCCTGATCAGCGGCCCCGGCGTCCCGCACCAGGTCGTGGACACCGCGCCGGTGGAGACGACGCAGATCGCCCCGACCATCCTGGCGCTGCTCGGCCTGAACCCGGCCGCGCTGCAGGCCGTCCGGATCGAGCACACGGCGGTCCTGCCGGTCCGCTAGTCCGCGCACGTGAACCCAGGGCCGGCCGCAGCAGCGGCCGGCCCTGGGGGGTTTCGTCAGGGGGCTGCAACACTCACGGCGACTCGGAATTGATCTGCTCGGCTGTGAGGGTGGACACGTGGCGGACAGCGCGCTGATCGAGGCAGCCGGCGGCCTGCTGTGGCGGCCGGCCGAGCACGGGGTGGAGGTCGCCCTGGTCCACCGGCCGAAGTACGACGACTGGTCGGTGCCCAAGGGCAAGCTGACGCCGGGCGAGCAGCCGGTCCTCGGCGGCCTGCGCGAAGTGCGCGAGGAGACCTGCAGTGCGGCCAGTGTCGGGCGGCCGCTGGGCCGGTTGCGCTACCGCTTCAACGGCGCGCCCAAGCGGGTGCGCTACTGGGCCATGCAGCGCAGGGGCGACGACGACTTCGAGCCCAACGACGAGGTCGACGCGATCGAGTGGCTGGCTCCCCGGGCCGCGGCCCGCAAGCTCCGGGAAGGCCGCGACGGCGAGGTGCTCGACTGGTATCTGGCCGACCCTCGACCGTCCTGGCCGCTCATCGTGCTGCGCCACGGCAGCGCCGGGGACCGGTCGAGCTGGTCGGGACGCGATGAGGAGCGGCCGCTCGACGAGGTGGGGCTGCGTCAGGCCGGCGCGCTCGCCCCCATCCTCGACGCGTACGCCGTGACCTGCGCGTGGTCGGCCGACGTGACCCGCTGCCTGGAGACCGTGCAGCCCTTCGCCGCTGACCGTGGGCTCACCGTGGCGAGCCAGCCGGGAGTGTCCGAGGCGGGCTACAAGACGGCCGCCCGAGCAGCCGAGCAGTGGCTGATCGAGGCGGCAGCGGCAGGTCAGCCGACCGTGGTGTGCAGTCAGCGCCGCGCGATTCCCGGGCTGATCAAGGCATTGTGCGCGTCGATGGACTTTCCGGCGCCCCGTGGAATCGCTGTGCGCAAAGGCGGTGCGTGGGTGTTTCATCTGGCTCGCGGAGCGGATCGGCTGCCTGACGTCGTTAGTCTGGAG
>JAABUW010002693.1_pt1 | contig 26548 bp, 34 predicted proteins | sample 5560081 | NCBI WGS metagenome assembly JAABUW01 (sample SAMN10711882, study PRJNA513363) | rock metagenome | isolation source: Antarctica rocks | place: Antarctica: Victoria Land, Knobhead sud | reverse complement strand
GCCTGATGTCCTGTTCGTGAGGGTCCTTGTGGCTGTTGATGTTGCTGAGGTAGTCTTCATGGTTGAGGAGGACATTCGAGGCCAGCGTGTTCGCGGAAGTCTTGTTGGCTCCTGCGCGGTTCTGGAAAAAGTACAGCTCGTGTGGCGGGAGATCTGGAGGCGGCGATGGCGTTCTCTCTCGCTTGGTTCGTCCTTTAGGTCTGCCTCTGCCTCGTTCTGAAGGTGTATCCGCTGCAGCGACCGGTATCTCATCGGCAATGTCCTCCACAACGTCCTGGATGTCTTCCTGTACATCACCGTGTTCGTCCAGGATAGCCTGTGCGAGCGCAGTCTCTCCCACGTCGTCCTCATCCTCGCCCTCTTCGACTACACTCTCCTGCAACGTCCGCGCACTCTTCCTCCGAGCCGAGCGATCATTACGGGTTGCGGTTGGTGTCTCCTCTCCCGCTGCTTCGGCCTTCTCTGCCTTCTCTGCTGGTGTCGAGAACAAGACCTTCCTCGGCGATTTGGGCGTCGGCCCCAGTATTGACGTGCCATTCACGATCCTGCTTGGGGTCCCCTTGAGGATCGACTTGCGGTCCGAGGGCGTGATGGCAGGACTATCATTCTGCGCTGTTCGTCTAGTCTTTCGCGGTGTAGAGTTTCCTTCGTCTACAGCCTCCTCCGTCTTGCGTCGTTTGGGCATAATGTCCTATGATTTATTGTGAACATCGGAAAAGACACGCGAACTAGATCTATGCGCCGGAGATAGCGCGGATATAAGAGTCGCGTCGACACTTTACACGTCTTCCAGCTTCACCTCCATTCATTCACACCACCACCACATATACAACACCGCCGCCATGTCCGACATCGACGACGAAGATGCCCAAATGGACGACGCCCCCAAGGTCTCCGCCGACATCACCTTCTCCTCCGCCGCCGACACCAAAGGCAAACGCAGCGCCGCCAACCTCCCCATCGAAGCCGAAGACAACCTGCCCTGGGTCGAGAAGTACCGCCCGGCCTCGCTAGCAGACGTGAGCGGCCACCACGACATCCTGGCCACCATCAACAAATTCGTCGATGCCAACCGCCTCCCCCATCTCCTCCTCTACGGCCCACCCGGCACAGGCAAAACCAGCACAGTTCTCGCACTGGCACGGAAGATCTACGGAGGCAAGAACATGCGGCAGATGGTGCTCGAGCTCAACGCATCCGATGACCGCGGGATTGATGTTGTGAGGGAGCAGATCAAGACGTTTTCATCCACCAAGCAGATCTTCGCCGGCTCGTTTGATAAGTCCACGAAATCGGAGAGCATCGCCCATTACAAGCTCATCATCCTCGATGAAGCGGATGCCATGACCTCGACCGCGCAGATGGCGTTGCGAAGGATCATGGAGAAGTATACCGCCAATACTCGCTTTTGCATCATTGCCAATTACACGCACAAACTCTCCCCTGCGCTACTGTCGAGGTGTACGCGGTTTCGCTTCTCCCCGCTCAAGGAGGCAGATATACGGCAGCTAGTTGACAAAGTCATCGTGGAGGAGAACGTGAATATCGCGCAAGATGCTGTGGGGAGTCTCGTCTCGCTATCGAAAGGCGACATGCGGAGGGCATTGAACGTGCTGCAAGCGTGTCATGCCTCTTCCACGCCGCTTCACATCCCAGGGCAGCCAGCGCCGGAGGAGAAGGATGTACAGCGGGACCTCATCACTCAAGAAACGATATACACGTGCATCGCTGCTCCGCACCCGGCGGATATCTCGTTGATCACGCAGACGCTGCTTACGACCGAGGATGTGGGTAGCTGTCTCAGCACAATCAACACGCTCAAACGCACCAAGGGGCTCGCACTGGCGGATATCCTGACATCGATGGGCGAGCAGCTGGCGGAACGTGAGGTGCCGACTCAGACGCGGGTACGGTGGTTGGAAGGGCTGGCTGAGATCGAGTATCGGTTGAGTGGAGGGGGGAGCGAGAGTCTGCAGACGGGAGGGTTGGTTGGAGTTGTGAGGGAGGGCGTGGGGATTATGGGGAAGGCGAGATGAGGGGTGAATGTGAATGTGAGAACGAAAAGGAAAAGCAGCAGCAGTCAGGATGGGCAGTGGGAACGGTCCATGCAAGCGAAACCAGACTCGAGTGGTCGAGACGACGGATGGCTCCGCTGCTACACGTCAATGGCCACCAGGAGTAAGGTCTTGAACCACGAACGGTGTTGTCTCACCACCCCGAGAATCGCAGAGAGACTAGGAGTCACGCGGTCAGCGGATCAGCGGAGTCTTCAGAGCGTCTCTCGACTGACCAATACGCATAGCTAGTGACCGATATGGACAGCAACCAAAGCATTTGACAACGCTTTCGACATCATCTATACTTCAAACAAGCACATCAAGCTTTTATGATCTATTTTCTTATCACCCTTCCTCTCTACCGCTCATCTTGCCGGTATTGCTGTCTTCACCGCACAATCATGCTCTCCCTCCCCGGCCCAGTCCCAATATACCCGACCTTTACCCCAATGTCTTTCTCAATGAACTCGACGTACTTGCGCGCATTCTCCGGCAAATCCTCCCACGTCTTCGCGCCCGTCGTACTTGTCTCCCAGCCCGGCAGCTCGGTGTACTGCACTTCAAGATTCTCCAGCACTTCCAGATCCGCAGGGAAGGACTCCAGAGTTTGGCCTTGGTAGGTGTATGAGGTAGCGACCTTGATAGTGGCGAAAGTGTCCAGGACGTCGAGTTTGGTGAGGTTGATGGAGTCGTACCAGTTGACGTGGTGGGAGTACTTCACCACCACGAGATCCAGCCAGCCGCAGCGCCGTTTCCGGCCGGTGGTGACGCCGAATTCGCGACCGATTTGTTGAAGTTTCCCTCCACTCTCGTTCAGTTGCTCTGACGGGAATGGCCCAGATCCAACACGGGTTGTGTACGCTTTCACTACCCCGATCGTCTCCTTGATGCTCTTCGGACTGATATGCAGGCCCGTGAAGACTCCACCCAGGCCGGTGTTGGAGGAGGTAACGTAGGGATACGTGCCGGCGTCCAGATCGAGCATAGTCGCCTGACTCCCCTCCACAAGAATCGGATTCCCTTGCTGGACAACCGAAGAAATGAGTGGCGTCTGGTCCACCACAAACGGCTTCAGCGTCGTCCGGTACTCATCGAACCGCGCAATCTCCTCCTCCGGATCATACTTCAACAACTCCCCATACCTCTTCCTGAACCCCTCGTGCAGATTCCTGAGCTTCTGGTCAAACAACGTCTTGTTGAAAACCTCGCTCACCCTGACCCCGGATCTTGACGCTTTCGTCGAATACGTTGGTCCGATCCCTTTTCCCGTGGTCCCAATGTTCTTCTTGCCCAGCTCGACTTCTTCGAGGCCGTCGACACGGGTGTGCAGGTCCAGGTCGACATGGCAGCGGTCGGAGATGAGGATGCGGTCGGTGTAGTCGATGCCGTTTGATTCGAGGGAGGCGATTTCCTCGAAGAAGCCGGGGACGTAGAGGACGCAGCCGGTGCCGATGAGGTTGGTGCAGGTGGGGGTTAGGACGCCGGAGGCTGTAACACATATGAGTAAGTGGAAGGGCGGGTGGAGAGGGAGCTGGGACTCACGCAAGATATGCACATCAAAGGTCTTGCCATCCTTGACGATGGTATGGCCGGCGTTATGCCCTCCCTGCGCTCTGCAAACCAATTGCGCTTTTTCGCTGAGGACATCGACGATCTTGCCTTTGCCTTCGTCACCCCTGCGCACGGGTCAGCAATGTAGGTAGATAGGCTGTTCATTAGTCAGTACTAACCATTGCGCTCCGAGAACGACCGTCGCCATCTTGGAAACGGTGGAATTGAGGGTCGTGTGGTATATGAATCGCGTGAGTCGCCATTTTTTAGGGAAGCAAGTTTGGAGGGGTCGCCGCAATATTTCAATGGCAGAGCCCCACTAGATTTGTCTCAGAGAGCTCAGATGGCGTAGGCTTCGGCTTAGTATGAGTGGGTTGTCCTCCTCTTGAATACACGGTAACACAGTCACGTCTTACAAGCTTGTACAGCATTTGTACAGCACTTCTTTACAGTACAGCATTTCTAAAGTGCCTAGTAAGATTGCATGACCCCTCTTAGTCCATCTCACTTTCATTACAGAGTTATACACGACCATTAGTAACGTTATCGATTCAGTGAGTTCCGCATCACATCTTTCGAGTTCCAAGTGTTTACATGTAGCTCGGGCGTTGTCGTTGACCTCCAAACGACGACTAAACCATATCAGCTGTCTCCTCTACATCGTTGACCATTAAAGCTGTACGGTCTACGTCGTCCTCGTCGAAAGCCTCGTATAGGTCTTCGAAGGTGTTGTAGTTGTTCGAGTATTGATTTCAACTTCACCACCAACTCGTGGAGAACCACAACGACGCATGAAACTTCATTTTCTTTCGTGTAGATCGATTGACCAACACTGAAACACGCTAGTGAATGTTCCATTTTTGGTTTCTCAACACCGCGATATCTCGACAGACAGGGAGTATCGAGACGTTATCAAGACGGTATAGAGATAATCGACCACGAACAGACATGGAAACTGAATTTGGAGATGGATTAAAAGTGAATGTTCACAAAGTCACTTGCAAAGTCACTTCGATACACGTAACTTCCTGCGCAGGACTGAGCTTTGCGTGTCTACCGGGCAGGTATTCGCCTCAGATCGGTCTGTCTGCTCTGGCTGCTGAGCTAGTAGCATTTTACACAAGCGCTTGTGCTGAATGTGGTACTGGGGACGCCATGACAAGAGAGAGGCAAGCTCAAAAAGAGCGCTTCGATCGCCGTGTCATAAACACGCTGCCGAACTCAAGGGCGTGCCACCTTGAACGATATAATGTGCGTTCAAAGATTTGATGATTCAACTGAATTCTGCAATTCACGAAACTTATCGCATTTCGCTGCGTTCTTCACTGCTCTATCACCGAGTGCTATTGCAGACGCGGGGCCTGGGCACGTCAATGAGATTGACGCAGCTTGTATGAAGCTAGAGCATCACCTACGAGGTCGAGAAGTGAGGCTGGAGCGAGGTTGACAAGTAATTTTGGGGCTTGTGGTATGCGCACTTGCGGTCGCTCGTTTTTCTCCCACCACCACCACCACTTTGGTGTTCACGCTGTATTTGATGAAGGCGACGACGCCGTATGCCGTGATGGGAGAGTGGCGGCGTGCCGGTGAAGCTGTGTCGGAGATGATGTCGAGAAGCCATCGTATTATATCATATTCCGAAGCAGTTCTATCCTAAGAGCAGCTTCATTTTCACCATGGTCGAGACTGTCGTGCTCGTATGGCCCAGAACCAGTCGCCGGTTCGACCGAGCAACGACCAGCACTCTGCGGCAACACAGCACCAAGCGCCTCACTAACATTACACGCACCCGCACCACCTCAGCACCACGATCAGCGAAGGTCCCGGGGCGCCTTCCTGCAAGGGGGTGGACCTGCATGTGGCTTGGCTTTGTGTAACATTGTGACCCGCAGATATCTCAGATATGGCGCGTTGTTTTCGACACTACCGGACGTACTTCATCTCTTGAAGTCGAGCTTCTGTCTTTGGAGAGTGCATCCACTCAGTATGTCTCATCGTCCTCTCATGCTACCCCCTAGCACCGCATTGAGACCCATATCTCGCTGCGCGGGCATGAGACAGAACCTCCAGAAGGAGGACCGCGGCAGCGCCGTTTCGGCACATCCGTCTCCCTCTCGATACCCAGTGCCCGCCTCAGATCCTCCAAAGCAGTGGCTCTCGCGCGGTCGAATCGACAGCCCCAGCCAGCGTACGCACGTCCGGTCCCATAGCCGCCGAAGCCCGTCAAACTTGAGCCGAAGGTCGAGAAGCCGTTGTACCAGATTCCGAGGGAGTACTATCCTAAGAGCTCCCCGGGTATGGGTGTGGATATGGGTTTCATGGTGGTCGAGACTGTCGTGTTCATGTGTCTAGTTCAATGTATGGCCTCGTGGTTGGGTTGAATGTAATGGACGGAGAGGCGCTTCGACGTGCGACGGAAGAGCGGCGTTGGGTTTTGGACAGTGGCCTCATACAGGCGAGTCAGGCGAAGCCGGGTTGGAGACGTTGGATCCTCGAGCCATCACAGGCTTTGCTTCTGGCGAAGACCAGGCAGACAGCGAAGCAACGAGTATCCCGCCCACGACCACCACTCACTTCAGCTGCTTTCCGCTTCGAATACACATCTACCACACTAGCCATTGATTGGTGCTTTAACATTCACTGCGGCGTCGGCGGTGATGCCCAGAACCAACCACCAGTCCAGCAAATCAAACAACAGCAGCCTACCCCAACACAGCACCAAACGCCCAACCAGTAGTACACACCGCCCGCACCACCTCAGTACTCCCTCCGACCACGATCAGCCCACGCGGCGGGATGCAACTGCCACAAGACGTGTCCACCAGATGTGCGCTCCGGATGGCTCTGCCTCATGTGCACGCCGTCACAGCCAACGACGGTCCTAAAGAAGACAAAGAGTGGTGGGAGCTGGTCGATGTCGATATCGTTGCCGCAGTCGTGCTGTGTTCTCAATGTTTGTTCCAACTGCTGATGAGATGTGTGCGACGTGTCGACCGAGGTGGGAGGTGGTGGTGGCGTATTCGGGGCTCGAAACTCGAGGACGACCTTTTGTAGCGGGGGAAAGGTGGTGCGGGAGACCTGCGGTGTGCGGTAGGTGGAGAGTAGCGAAGCGTATACAGTGCACCGAGAGAGGAGGTGGTTCGATAGATTGACGATAGATCCAGTACCCAACTCGTCTCTTCTCCACAGTGCAGCTAGCACTTCTTATTAATAACCCAAACCGCCAACCCCCGTCTCCCAACCACCCTCCTCAACGTCTTCCACACCCCCTCCCCGGCAAAATCCAAATCATCAAGCCCAACATGCCTGCTCGTCCGCCAAACCTCCTCCAACTTAATCGTCGCCCCATAGATCCCACTCCCCTCATACTCCAAATAATCATCCAACTCCACCGCACTCAGCGGCGCTACAAGCATCGACACGCTAGTCCGCTCGTCCTGGCATTCGGCTTTGTTGTACAGCTCCTCTACGAGCTGGTCGAAGTCGAAGCCCATGTAGTCCTTCACTTTGGCGTCTGGACTTAGAAAGGAGCCTTCCAGCCAGGTTGGAGGTGGGTAGGTGCGCCACCAGCTGATTTGGGATGTGTTGGTTTCGCGGGCGAGGAAGCGTTGGGCGGGGAGGATGCCGGCTTGGTGGTAGATGCCGAAGAGGACGCCGAGGGTGGCGTTGAAGAGGATCCAGGATGTGAGGAAGAGGCGGGAGAAGCGGGTGGGTAGTTTGATGGTCGCCAAAAATAGTGGAATGGCGGGGAGCAAGAAGCGGGGTTCTTGGTGTTGGAAGCAGGATAATGCTGCGATGCCTGCGATACCGGACCAGAAGAGGGTGTTCTTTCGGGAGGAGAAGAGTAGGACGGGGATGGCGGGGCCGAGGAGTTGAGGGAGGTTGAGGGCGAAGTGCTGGTAGTAAGGGTGCAGGCCGTGCACAGCGAGGTTCGCCGGATCGAGATTGTAGTAGAAGTTGTTGAGGGGGGTGAAGATGGTGGTGTCGCGGATGTTGCGGAGGGACGGGCGGACGGATGCGTAGATTTCTGTGTCGACTGTAACAGCGACGGCGAGGGTGAGGAGGGCGGCGGCCAGGAGGATGGGGATGCGGAGGGAACGGGTGAAGAGGTGAGGCACTATTTGGAGGCCGGGAACGAGGATGAAGGCTGGAAAGGTGATGCGGTTGAAGATGCCCAGCACGCCCATGAAGGCCAGGCCAAAGCACGCGCCTGCCATTGTGCTTTCAGGGTGCTCGCGGATGCGTCTGATCAAGACAATGCACCACAACACGAGCAGAGTGTCGATGCTGTTGGAGAAGGTGTGCATCTGGAAGGTCCAGGTGACATAGCTCGATGCCACCAAAGCGATCGCCCTGGTTCGGTCCCGTGGTAATGGGATCAGCTCGTGCAGGGCCCAATCTTCCAATACGAAGCTCAAAACGAACATGAGAATCCGCAGAGCGTAGAAGGCGAGCGTCGGCTGGACCTCTCCATAGCCCAGACCCTCCCAGATCCATTTGAGGAGGGTCAATGGAAAGCCATAAGCCAGCCAGAGCGGGAAGAAGCTGCGAATTGGCTCATCAGACACGAACTCCCATGGTGGGTCAGAGGGCCAGTCGAAGATTTGGCCTATAGAATGTGTAAGCTGTGTACAGTATAACGGGATGAAGGGGGATATACTGGCTATGACCTCGGGCCCCTGAAAGTGCTCATCGGGATGGATGTAGCTGGGCTGGAGCGCAAAGTACAAGCGGACGAGCAACAAGAAGAGGTACAGTCGTCGCCACATCTTTACAACACATTAATGAGAGTATGAAGTCAAGGAAAGATGAAAATGAAACGTGGTTGCACTGACGGCACTTGAAGCAGCGCATCTGATCGTAATCCGAATAGGCTTAGCTTATGTTTCACGGTCTGTGCTTCCGCCTTCGAAGTAGAAAGCCTCTGAGACCTCTGCTGGCTCACATCAGAGGTGAGATCGTTGAGCGAGAAAGTCTGAAAGCAGTATACTAAAACATCATGTCCAAAGAAGACAAACTGCTGCCTTCCTATTGGGGCGGTGTTTGCTGAGTCAACGTGCCAAGCCGTCAAGTCGTGCAAAGGGTCGTGATTGTGACCGCCACCTTTGTCCCTCCGCATATACAATAAGAGCCCTCCTTCCTCCACCCCTTTGTCCGCACCCGCAACAAGACAACATCTGCAGCAGCGACATCCATCTGCGCACACACACCATCATCATCAACCAATGTGAGTTATCCTCCGGCCTGCATTCTAGCGCATGCGCCTTGTCTGCCTAGCAAACCAGTGCGCCAGTGCGCCTCTGCCGCCTTGCCAGGCAAACATGCTCCCTCAATATTTGCTTTCACACGCGCGTGCGAGGATTCACTTCACAGTCATATGCCGAGTGGTCCGAGCGCACCGCAAAGCCATCTTTATATAGCATGCTTCCTCACTTCCAAACCTTTCCACTAACATCAACTTCTTGCAGCACCAACTTGAAGTTATTCCTTCTTCACCATCACCAACCAGCACCACCACCTACCACCCACACCCCAGCCACCACACACACTCGCAATGGCTGCCGCCGACGTCCCCATGGTCGTCCTGCAGAGCTCTGACGAATCCATCTTCAGCGTCGGTATGCAATCACTTCATCCACTGATCACCTAGGCACATACTGACCTTCCACAGAGCAGAAGATCGCCGAGCGCTCGATGCTGATCAAGAATATGATCGAGGATCTGGGCACCCCGGGCGACGAGCCAATCCCCATCATGAACGTAAGCTTCACTCATTTACCTCCTCAACCTCACCTCACATACTAACTCCACTGCCAGGTCACCGAGACCGTCCTCAGGAAGGTCCTCGACTGGTGCGACCACCACAAGAACGACCCACCACCAACCACCGAGGACGACGCCGACTCCCGCAAGAAGACCACCGACATCGAGGACTGGGACCAAAAGTACATGCAGGTCGATCAAGAGATGCTCTTCGAGATCATCCTCGCCGCCAACTACATGGACATCAAGGCGCTGCTCGACGTCGGCTGCAAGACCGTCGCGAACATGATCAAGGGCAAGAGCCCAGAGGAGATCCGCAAGACGTTCAACATCCAGAACGACTTCACCCCGGAGGAGGAGGATCAGATCCGTCGTGAGAACGAGTGGGCTGAGGACCGCTAAGCGGCTCTTCACCTCACCACACACCTCACACGACGCGACACGATACGACCATGATGCTTGACATGCCGTGATGCATGCGCTTGGCTGGGCTGCTTGCCTCTCTGCTTGCGGCTGTGGTGGGCTTCCTGCTATGGGTGTTTCAGGCGTATTCACATGGAAGGACATGATTACTGCGATACTGCTGGCTGGCTAATGACCGGAGCACTGCGATTGTTCTCGGCGGCTGGCTGATTACCACATGCATGCTTCTGCTAGCTAGCATAGATAACTGCAAATGAGTTGAAAACGACCTGTGCCTGCTTTCATACGTATATCGTGACTTCTTCTTTCGTAGACAGTGTCTTCATCGTCGCTGCCTTCTTCAATATTCCGAGCTATGCCACATTGATATCACGTGCATGTACGCCATCTTTCAGCCGCGGCGCCTGCCTGCAGGGCCTGTGCGCCAGTGCGGGCACCCTCGTCCCTGCATAAGGTACGGTAATAATGGTTGTCATTGGCGTCAACTCAATGCCGCGACTGCGTGTTCTGGCCCAGGTTGAAACTTCGAAGTGTATCTGAAACGACTCTTTGTCTTACGACTTTGCAACGATTTTTGGAAGCCAATTGTTTGTGAAGAGTCTGCGATCTTGATACGTAGTACTGGTATTTCTGGACCCTCGAGGTCGGGCTGTATTGTGTACTGAAGAGAGTGTCGTGTGCTCTTATACTGCAACTGCCTCTGCTGCAGCGGCTTGGTGTATTGGTGTCGATTGACAAGACCAAGATTGGGAAGAGCGATTGTGAGGACGGCGAAATACTATATCGTTTGAACGGCAGAGAATCTGGGCCTGCTATAAGACGATTCTGAATAGCAACACTCACCACGAACGACGAACGAGGATAGTGTAGGCAAGATGAATGTCAACAAGAAGCTGGACCGCCTGAAGCAATGGGGCAAGGAGCGTATGGGCGCCGAGGCGGCCACGACGACGACGGAGGAGTTCAAGGCGCTGCAGACGGAGATGGAGTTGAGGCATGCTGGTATACACACCTCTCCTCCCCACCCTGCTCGGCACTGACCCAGCATGTCTTGCTGCTCACTCGCTGACACTCCCTCGCAGGCATGGACCGCCTCCAGACCTCCACTTCCGCCTACCTCAAATCCCTCTCCACCCGCTCCGAAGGACCGGCAAAGGACAAAGCCACCCCCATCGCCAACTTCGGCGCCACCCTGGTGTCCCACGGCGACGACTTCGACCCAGACTCCGAGTTCGGATCCTGCCTCCTCGCACTCGGTCGCGCCAATGAGCGTATCGCACGGATGCAGGAGACGTTCTCCGCTAACGCTACCTCCTCCTGGCTCGAGAGCGTGGAGCGGAGTCAGCTGCAGCTGCGGGAGTACCAAACGGCGAAGAAGAAGTTGGAGAGTAGGCGTCTGGCGTACGATAGTGCGCAGGGTAAGATACGGGGGGCGAAGAAGGAGGATTTCAAGATGGAGGAGGAGTTGAGGGCGCAGAAGGTCAAGTATGAGGAGAGTCAGGAGGAGGTGCTAAGGCGGATGATGGATGTGAAGGAGGCCGAGGCGGATAGTGTGGTGGATTTGGGGAGTTTTGTTGAGGCGCAGTTGGTTTTCTTCGAGCGGGCGAGGGAGGTGCTTGTGGGTTTGAGGAGGGAGTGGCCTGCGAGGTGAGTTATACTACTTCTATTCCGCTGACTTGAAGTTCTACCTGCTAACCAATGAATGTTGCAGCGCGAGCACAATCTCCCGCTCCTCAACAGCCTCTCCAGTGAACGGCCTCCCGCCCCGCCGTCCTACAACCCGCAGCCGTGCCTCTTCAATCAACACCGACCGCTTCTCCAGCATCACCGAAGAATCCCACGATCGACCTACGGCTCTCGATACCTTACGTGGCGGCGGTGGCACCATAGCCTCTACTACTTCTTTCGCATCCCGCTCCACCTCCGCACAGAACTCACCGCGCCTTGAACGTCCCGGTTTCGACTTCAACACTACCGCACGTCCGAACCCGCTGACAAGGAGCACGTCCTCCTTCCAACCGCCGACGAACGGCAGGGATATGTCTCCAGCGCCAATGCCCAGGTTGAGCAGGGTGCCTACTGAGCCCACGCAGATTTTGGCTGGACGCAATAATTTGCGGGTGACTCCACGGGTTGATTCGAGCCAGTATCAGCAGGGTGTGTTCGCAGACGATCTGAGTGATGCCAGCGAGGACTCGCAGATGACGAGGTCGGAGGTGTCTAGAGACAGGGAGGGACATTCGAGGGCTCTGAGCTACGGCGGTGCGGTGGTTGGTGAGGGCGAGAGAGACAATGGTATTGGGCAAGTGGTGAAGAAGAGAGCGCCGCCTCCTCCGCCGCCTAGTCGGAGTACGAAGCCTGCGCCGCCGCCGTTGCCTGCAAAGAGAGGGATATGAGGTGAAGGGCAAGAAATGAGGTGGTGGGATTGATACTGGTTTGATGGCGTTTAGCGTTGGGCATGAAGGGGTGTTGGACGTGCGCTTTGGACACGATCGATGTATGAACATCGAAGATGTTTGTGCTAGTAGATAGCTTTTGTATAAGTATTGTACGAGTAAGGCAAGTTTGAGTATTCGGTGGTATCACGTGCGCTGTTAGAAGTCTGTGGACGACAAAGACATCTCCTAAATACACTCCTCCCCATCCTCATCTCTTTCGCTCAAGCTATACAAGCACGACAAGCACGAACGAAGATAAAGGACGCCTTGGCGGAGGGCGGATAGATCGGCATGCTTGCAGTTACGAAACCGACTTGTCTTCCTTCGCGGATCCTCAAGGCTGGGAATCATGGAGCCTCCTACCTTATCATCTCAAGGCTTAAGGACGGCGGATGTGGTGGACGAAACTTCGACATCTTCATCTTCCGCTACCATAAGCCATCGACGAGATCGCTACTTTGCACGAGCAAGAGCGCCTTGAATCACGTTGCGGCACAGCATAACGAAGGCGTGAAGACATCATACCTACCACCTGAATCCCAGGATCCGGAAGCTTCGCCATGTCGACAGCGTACCCTCCAAGGCTGGTCAAGTATCTCTTCAGCTCGAAGAAGGAGCGCGATGCTGCGAGGACGGCTACGATGAAAGCGGGTTTCTTTGGGCATTTTCGTGGGTGCATTATTTCTATATACATGTATTCTCTATAGTGAGCAGATTGCTAATGCTTGATATAGCCTCATACTTCGCACTGTATTACACTGGCCATGGCACAGACTTTTTGTCTATGAACTTCCAGCTCGCCTCCCAGGACCCCCGATCTGATCTCTACGCCGTCACGTTCCATAAAGGCCCTGGGACTGTGCAGGCGACCATCTATTCGAGTCCTGAAAACGGCTCGATGCCCATGGTGGTGGCGAGCAACGAGAAGCGGTATGGTGCCTCGACCGTGATCAAGCTCCCCATCGAGAAAGGCGGCTCAGGAGCGCGGACGGAGAGCTTGAGCTCGAGTGGTTTTGCGTCCAATGCGCACACGTTCTCGTGGGCCGGGGAGACTTTCGAGATCCGTGAAGAGCCGAAGAAGCGACCGAAGACTATCCGGACGGTAAGGATCGAGGTCCCGTCTGCGCAGGACGATGCGGCCGAGCGACCTGTCGAGCCAAGTGAGTGCGCTGGCTTTCGAATAGGTCCGGTAACTAATGGTGCATCCTAGATGGTCGACGGGAAGAAGTTCTTACCACCTGGACCGAAGGCTCGATCCCGAATCGAGACGGCCGACTCGCAATCTTCCGTTTCGAAGGTAATGACACGGTGGGGAGGTTTGGGGAGGACTGGGCACTATTCGTGGTGGCGGCTACTCTTGCGATATGTCAGAGGGGTGCGGCGATTGAAGGTAAGTGTTGTCAGTTCCCATGGCCGGCCGTTGAACTAAGTATCGGTGTAGGAACGCGAGCGTGGCATGAGGAGAAGATGCTCGAGAAGAGCAACTATGCCAGCGGGAGCACGCAACTAGCACGGGCTCCTCCGCCGCCTTGGTCCGCGCAGACGGAGTGAGTGGTGCAGTCGCTGGCGTTCCCTAGGGTGGGATATACGTTGTAGTTCGATGCGTCTCGAACAGCACGACTGACCAAGTATGCTTCGAGCACACTATCTGGGATATCAAGAGGTCTCGCTTCGGTGGAGAGCTGTCGGACTCATGGCGGGATGAGCTCGGTGGTGCTCTGCCCATCGTCGCAGCCGCCACATCTCATACACCTAAGCAAAGCTTGGAGGGAGGCCGGCGACCCCGCTGGAGGGAGACTGCGTTTGTGACGGTGGTATGGTGGGAACGCTCCTTTGACCTCACAGACCTACCTCTACACCTGCTTGCGTGGATTGTAATCATGCTCCAGCCTCGAATAGCACTCCATCCAGGTAAGCTTCCGAGGTTATCAGTCATCAGCGAGTGTGAGTACACATCGTCCAGAACCTTGCTTGCTTTGGCACGCGCAGGAAACCCTGGGCTGATCGAGCTACCGATGCACGGGTACGGCGCTTCGTGAAGATAATACGTTCCCAACAGCTCGGCCGTTTCCTTCGCAATCCTGGACTGAGGTCTCAACTCTTCAACGTGTCAAAGGAGGGGAGTAAGTTGACCGGCTACTCGGCTCACTCTAGTGGTAGACAAGAGCAGATCTGGGCCACGGACACCAGCAGGTCAGCCTGCTTCATCGACGTTCTAGGCTTCTCCCGCCTTACGAGACGAGTGCCGTTAGCCGCGTACCGCGCACGCGATATCGTCGTGATAGCTGCAGTAGGCTAAGTTGGCAGCGTTGGCCAGAAGTGCGGAGTTATACCACCGAGGTTCTGCTACACATTCTCCAAGTCAGACGCCACGGAAGAGAGCTCTTCGGATGCTGTGAAGCTTGGAGATCGGGACTGGTACCAGGGGAATGCCGCAGATGCGGTATGGCTCCGTCGGCTATAGGTATGGTCAAGTGTGAGACTGGGGTGCTTGATGGCTCAACGGTCGAGACGGCAGTATGGTGTTGCGTGGAGGTGGGAACTGGGGAGTTGAGCGGATATCTCCATTGTGATTAGGTTTGTGGGGTTCGTGGAGAAACCACGTGTCGCGGCAATTAGCGCCCAAGTGCCTTTGCTCGCGACTTCGCGATGTCTCTTTTCACTCTTGGTGGGCCTACAGAAACGGTGTCTGAGACCACGAGGCAGCGCTCGGCTGACGGGTCGAGATGTTCGAGATGAAAGACCAGCTGCCGGTGTGACCGACCATCGTGGGCAAGAAAAACAGCGAAGGCACGGGAACAAGCACGTTGTTCTCAACTGCCGCAGACCAGGTTTATGACCCGAGCAATACCCAGCTCTCCCCAGTTTTAAGCTATCAAATGCGGAGGCTTGGGATTGATAAGTATATGCCGATCTCTGCCGTGGACACTCCCTTTTAACATCCTATTCCTTTCCAGTGTGCGTTGCCCTGTACTCAAGATGTTTAAACGCAAGAGAGACCCCGAAGCTCAAGTCGCCCATGGCGCGAAGGGCAATTCTTACAACTTCATGGTCGTGTTTTTCGCTGCTCTCGGCTCCTTCACTTATGGCTTCAGCTCATCTATCATCGGGACAGTCTTCGGACTGCAACCGTTCTTCGACTACTTCAACCTCTCCTTGACTGGACCAAACGCAAAGCATGGGAACGACATCATTGGAGGTAATCATCCCGAACGACACGTCTGATCTCGGACTGACAGCTCGATACCAGCTGCGAACGGTCTGTTTGCCGGCGGAGGCGTGATTGGAGCTCTCATCATATCACCATCTCTCAATCGATTCGGAAGGAAACTCACAATACAAATCATCTGCGCCATTTGCGTTGTTGCTTGTGCTATTCAGGGTGGTAGCATCCATATCGGCATGGTATCCAGCCAGCAATATCTGCAGCATCGGACTGAAGGCTGACCACGACATTCAGTTCCTGGCTGGCCGTTTCCTGAGTGGTATGGGCGTTGGCATGATGCAGGTATCCGTGCCCATCTACCAGTCAGAACTATCACCAGCGAAGCAGCGTGGTCGTATGGTCGGCGGACACGGCATCCTCATCGTTTGCGGATATGTAAGTTTGTTCTCTGTGTGCTGTTCTGCGTCCTGGCTGACATCATCACGTTAGGCCATGGCTGCCTGGACTGGCCTGGGCTGCTTCTTTGCCCCGGCAGCAGTATCGTGGAGGCTGGCACTCAGCCTACAGATCGTGGCGCCTCTTATCCTCCTAATCGGATCGCCTTGGCTTCCTGAGTCTCCACGATGGTAAGCCACATCTTGACATCGTGAGAAGATAGACACTCACGCTATGTTCAGGCTCATCGCACACCACCGAGAGAAAGAGGGTCTCGAGGTGTTGCAAAGACTCCACATCCGTCCGGGCGACACGAGCGACATTGCTGCAAAGGAAGAGTACTACCAGATCCGGAAGCAGATAGAGCTGGAAGCTCAAACCGGCGTCACTTCGATGATGGGCATGTTCAAACGGAGGTCTTACGTCAAGCGAATCCTCTGTGGTGTTCTCGTGCAGTTTGCCGCTCAGTCGACTGGAGTGCTGGTTGTCAATAACTATCAAGTGCTGTTATACAACAACCTTGGGCTCTATGGATGGCTGCCACTGCTGCTATGTGAGTTGCAATATCAGCTGAATCGGCAAGCCCCTTTGCTAACTTGATCATTCCAGACGGCATCTATACCACCTGGGCCGCCTTCTTGAACTGGATCAATTCTCTCCTCCTCGACCGAGTTGGCCGAAGACCCGTCCTTATTCTCGGTCTGACTGGCTGCATTCTGATGATCACCATTTACACCGCAATGGTTGCAGAGTATGCCGGATCTACCAATCGTGCTGGCAATGCCATGGCTGTACTCTTCCTCTTCCTCTTCGTCACCTTCTACGGTAGCACCACGGATGCTAGCAGCTACGTATACTGCTCCGAGATCTTCCCGACCAATGTCAGAGCGCAGGGCCTGTCTATTGCTATTGCAACTTTATTTGCCTCGTAAGTGTACCTGGTCTGTGATGGTTGTTGCGAACTCTGCTGACCACCCCAAGCACGCTATTATACACCGAAGCTGCCCCGATTGCTTTCTTGAATGTGGGTTGGAAGTACTACCTGGTCTTCATCATAGTCCCAGCATGTTGTGTACCTTTGGAATACATCTTCCTGCCCGAGACAAATGGTGAGTTCAAGCGAAGACTGTCCTCGGGCCATACTGACGGCTGACGCTCTTCAGGTCTGACGCTGGAAGAAATTGCGGCCAAGTTCGGCGACGAAGTAGCGGTGGATTTGTCCCATCTCAGCGAAGACAGGCGCAAGGCACTTGACGAGAGCTTGACGGCCGTCGGTGCGGATTTGATCGAGACACCCCCGAACGGAGGTGACGAGAAACACACCACTACGTTCTCGGAGAAGATCTGATGTCTCTCGCCAACTCGAACAGAGCGCCGACTTTCGTGTTCACGCTGTCGCTAGATCAGAAGGCACTAACTTATTAGATCTTTGTATACACTATGGCCAGATGCCTAGAGGCGACCAGTCTCACAGCTGGTCTTTCGCAGCCAACAAAGACTCTTCGTTAAGAATGCATTTGCTGAAACCGTTCAGGTTATTCGACTTTCGTGGAACCGTCAAGGGAATCTCTTCTCCCCGGCACCCCCGAATGCGAAAGCAAGAGGAACCAGATCTCGACGGCATTTGGCTTCTCACCAGGCCCTTATGCGTTCCGGTATAAGGTCCGACTCCACAAGCGATGCCGTGCCACCAACCTACTTTGTAGTCGACCGTCCTCTTGCTGCAGTTCATGTTCCACTCTACAGGCGGATCAGTAATCGCACGATAAGCAGGATGAACGAGTCGTGGGACGGCATCGTGACCTCTTTCCGATATACCGTTGTTACACAGAGCACTGAGGTAAGGCCTGGTCACCTAGCAGCCCGGAAGAACGCATACCTAAACGGGGAATTGCTGCAATGGCTGATGTCGCTCACGAGTCCGCACCAAATCTTACAACCTGTCCATATTCTGACTGCTACTACGGATCATACTGGTGTACGTGGACTCGGATTATCGACTCGCGCGCGATGCCGGGCGTCCTTGGGATTACACATCTCGAACACCAGTAGATTCACTGCTGGTAGCCTTACTTCAACGCCTCTTCTTTGTGTGAGTCACTATGCGGTCGAACTTCTTCTCAAGACCATCTTCCTTAGACTTGTCTCCTGCTACAGTCGGAGAGTCAGCACAGACTCCGCAAGCATGATCTGCATCGACTTACCTGCGCAAGCTTCCACAATCTCGATCAGCATAGCCATCTGCGTCAGGAACGTCTCATCGTGGTCTTCTGGATAGCCCTTCAAGCGATTCGAATTACGAACACCTTCTAATGCTACCTTCGCGGCTCTAATAAGTGTCGCCGTCTGACCGCCCTCGAAGTCGGCTCGTCTGATGCTGTATTCAGCGCGGTACCGTTGCGGGAGGAAAGGGTCGGCGAGGGCTTTGTAGAGCTTCTCCAGCAAAGCGCTGGAGTCGTCTGGGTCCGTGTTCATGAGAATGGCAATCTCATCATCTTGCGCAGCGTAGTATGCATCCGGGTTCGTTATTGGGTCGGCCGCGGTGGTCCTGTCGCAGTAGTTCTGTGCAGCGTACACCACTTCCCGGCTCGCCATCATGTCGTTCGCCGTGGTCGGTTGTGGTGCGAGCAGTTGAAAGATATGGATGCGGTGGAGCGACTGTGAGCAGATACCTGGAAGTGAATGTTCTGTACGACACAGTCACATGTGAATCTTGGCAAGCGGACGGATTCGAATAAACTACACTCTTGCTGCACTTCGCCCAAGTATGACTTCCGGCTATTTCTACTACAATAGTGATCGTGTCTACGGGCTCTCGATCGAAGCCTTCCTCCGAATGTCAAACGAGGGACTGTGCGATCGCCCTCGCAAGCTGATGCAGCAGCTAACACTGCGGGTGGACGTTGTCGCCGGCCGCGTTGATATCGGGAGTGGTCTCACTTCCAGTTTCCGCTTCGATGCGCGCTTCAGTATCACCATCAGCATGTCGCTCTCGTACACCTTGCTCGAGGCCCACTCCACTCACCTATCTCCTCCCTAATCGCCTGATTCTCAGCAACTAGTGCCCTTATCGCCTCTGCGCGCTCATGCTGTCGTTCAACCGACCCACGAAGGCTGGCCAGCTTGTCTTCATACCGTGAGAAGGCTTCATCCACGGCCGCTGGGTCGTTGTGCTCAGCCAGTATCAGCCGGTAAATCTCGCGCTGGTTGCGGTCGAGAGATTGTTCTGTAAGAGCGTTCTTGACGTCTCGCACGAGGAGTTCCCAATTGACGGGCTCCGACAGCCATTGGGCCATGATGCTGCGGTGTTGTGTCTCGTGACGTGCCTTTTGGTAGAGTGCATTGAAAGCTGCCATCGTTTTGGTCGCCGTGGGTGAGGTCTTGTGCGGTAATGTGTGAGACGCCATGGGTGAGGTCTTGCGCGGCGATGTGTGAGACTCCATGATCGAGTCTTTGCGCGGTGATGTGTGACACGCCGTGGGTGAAGTCTTGCGCCGTGACGTGTGACACGCCGTGGGTGAGGTCTTGTGCGGTGACGTGTGAGATGCCATGGCTGAGATCTTGCGCGGTGAGGTGTGAGATGCCACGGGTGAAGTCCTGTGCGGTGACGTGTGATGCGATTTGGTTGGGTAGGTCTCTGCACCGAGCAACAATGTGGAGATGTCGATGAGTCTGCGTATACTTGTAATGTTGGTGTGAGAGTTTCCGCTGTACAGGCTTGCAATCTTCAGCTGTTTTCTGCGCTGACCCGTCACTTCCTTCGAGGCTACTTCCTGCAGATTATCAGGTAACTCCAGGCAACGTCGCGCAGGTAAGCGCCAGTCGAGCAGCAGGCAACTACGACTCCTCATCACTAGTATCAGTATGCCAGATATCTTCATCCATCTCATAACTATAGAATGGCTGCTGGTACCAGTGCTTGTCGACAATCTGCTCGAGCTTCATCTCTACCTCTGCCCGACCGCGAGCCTCCAGCGCGATGTGATCGTACTTCGTAAAGAAACCGTCATCCGTGGCAGCAAAATGTGCTGGATTCGGATAATCGTTTGGATCCTGGTATGTCCGGTACGGCGCCGGTTTGGGGGGGTGTTCGACGAAGCATATGGTACCGAGTTCGTACATGAGTCTGTTGAGCAGGATATAGGAGAGATTCGGGCAGCTGCCGCGGAAGAATGAGAAGATGCTTTGCCAGGGGCGACTGCTCTCTTTACTGGACAGGAGTCGAAAGTCCCGCAGCTTGATGCTCGTAAGTGAGGCCTGGGATGGACGGAGGAAAGCTTCGAGTGTCGCCGGAGTCGTTGTCATCTTTTCTAACTTGACTCTCCTCAGCGTAGTCATTTCTACCTTGCCGGCAAGCTTCTTCAACGTAAGGTGAGGATACGCCTGTAGCCAGCTGAACTGGTCGACTGTCCTTGAAGGTACCCCATCATAGACCTCCTCCGGGTTGACTGTAGATGGCGGGAGCATAAACCCTCGCATCACTTCTGCAAAGACTTGTAGACCGAGTTCGCGCAATTTCGGAGAAGCCTTGAGTAATCGTAGCAAGCCTTCGCCATAGTCTGCCTTTCTCGCAGAGGTAATAAAATCTTCCGCTAGTCCACGCTCGAACCAGCCTTTATGAATGTTGACTTCGAGATAGAGGAGCTCACGACAAGCTATATCGAGCTGCTGTTGCGGCAAGAGCTGTAGCGGTATGTTGTCGATTTCGATTGCATCAGTGTAGAGTCGTTCCAGTTCCAAGTTGGCCTCGGCCGCGGCGTTGACCATCGCAACGAAAAGAAGCGTCGGGTCTGACAAGCCGTCTTGCGCTCCTGTACGGTAAGGCCCGACGATGCGTGGATCTTGCCCAGTGGCATCCTTCAACCTCTTCCATCCCCAAGGCTGATGGTCCTCACTACGTCTCATGCCTATAATAGACAACTTTGGCAATCCTTTAAATGCAAAACCGAGCTCGATCTCAAGCAGTTTCGGAGTGTACAACATATGCGCATGATCCATTTTACATGATACGTACACACAATGACCGATGTCATCTTTAATTGGCGTTGAGGGTCGTCCCGAGTCGGTGGACGTGTAGCAGTCGGGATTGAACCATAGGTGGTGTACTGTCTCCCGCAGTCGCTGATTCCTCCCTATGGACTTGAGGACATTCAAGCTGTCGCTCGTGAGCAGGAAGCCTTTTTTGCGAAAGTAGCGAGTGCTGAAGCACTTGAAAGATGAGTTTTCGAGATAACGATTGACCTGGCGGACCGAGAAGACAGAGTCGGTATCCAGGAACCAGACGATTTGGTTGATGAGTTCGGCTGGAAGATCTCCCAGGTTCGCCATCGTTGTTTTGGTGACGATGACTTGAAATCCAAGGTGGTGCTCCTCAAGAGGTTGCTATACTCTCTGGCACGAGCGTCGGCAAGTCTTCGAACAACCCATCGGTATATAGTGGGCTGCCTCGAGATATACGCATGGTATTGTTATGGAAAGTGAAGTCCAAGGTAAAGTCTGGAAACGCACATGCAAGCAAACATAGAGTTTGGCGCTAGCAGATCGGCCCGAACCAAGCTAGACGAGCCCTTGGAGCTCTCCCAGAAGCAATCTGCCCTCTAGAACCGCAGACATTGGAAGCTTTTGCGGTATACCACAACACGCTCGGCTCTCCAAGCCACCAATAACAGCTCGACCTTTCTTCTTGCTCAGCATTACTTCCCACCAGCTTCTGCCGCCATGCAATCCCTGCGACAGCCTCTCACGCGCAGTCTTCGCTCCGGCCTCACCAAGTCGATACCCGCCGCCGCATACTCCGCCGTAGCACCCCCCACAGGATACGCATCGACGAATGTGAATCTACGGGTCGATGGCAATACGAAGGTGATCTTTCAGGGGTTCACAGGTAAACAGGTACGTCTCAATGGGAGCCGAAGCGGTATCAGGAGAAAAGATGCTCGGAAGCTGATTGTACTGTATAGGGTTCCTTCCACGCACACCAAGCAATCGAGTATGGCACAAATGTAGTCGGCGGCACGAACCCGAAGAAAGCTGGAACAGAGCATCTCGGCAAGCCCGTGTTCGCAACTGTCGCCGATGCCGTCAAGGCCACCGGAGCAGATGCGAGTGCCATATTCGTGCCACCTCCAGTAGCAGCAGCCGGTATTGAGGAAGCTATCAAGGCGGAAATTGGGCTCATCGTCTGCATAACGGAGGGCATCCCACAACACGACATGGTCAGGATTACCGATATGCTCAAGACCCAAAGCAAGACGAGATTAGTGGGACCAAACTGCCCTGGTATCATTGCTCCGGTGAGTTCAATTCTTCTATGAATGCATGAAGTGACGAGGGAAGAAGCTGCAATGATGAGTCTTTTATTACAACATGATAGGAAGAGTATGATCTGCCCGCGACTTGCGGGCTTGATTAGATTGAAAACTGGCTGAGCGAGCTGCGAACGATACACAACAGCAGAGATTATGAATGTACATGCGATGGTGCTAACAAATTACCACAGGGCCAATGCAAGATCGGCATCATGCCCGGCTTCATCCACAAGCGCGGCCGCGTCGGTATCGTCTCCCGTTCTGGAACTCTTACCTACGAAGCTGTCAACCAAACAACACAAGCTGGTCTCGGCCAATCTCTCGTCGTCGGTATCGGCGGTGACCCGTTCAGCGGCACGAACTTCATTGACTGCCTGCGAGTCTTCCTCAACGACAAGGAAACCGACGGCATCATCATGATCGGCGAGATCGGTGGCAGTGCAGAAGAGGATGCGGCAGACTTCTTGAAGGAGGCGAATGTCGAGAACAAGCCAGTCGTCAGCTTTATCGCCGGCATCAGCGCGCCACCTGGGCGGAGAATGGGTCACGCTGGTGCTATCGTGAGCGGTGGCAAGGGTGGAGCGGACTCGAAGATCAGCGCGTTAGAAGGGGCTGGTGTTGTGGTGGAGAAGAGCCCGGCGAAGTTGGGTGCTACGCTGAGGGAGGAGTTTGTGAAGCGAGACTTGCTTTAGGAGAGTAAAGGTGGCATTTGGGACTTGAGTAGGCGCTCGATGCGCTACAATCCGTGTACAGGTTTGATGTAGGGCGTAGCGATGGCAGAGTTTGTTAGGCGATATCCATTTGCGTTGTGATTGATCTCTATCCACGTCTGTTCTCGATACAAAGTCTGAAAGGTGTGGTCACATCAAGATTGGTGACAGGTCGAGTTGGAAGGCACGTCTGGAGAGCACTTTCTACTTCCATCCCATCTCATGAGCATCGCCATCTTCTGCCTACAACTCCGAAGTACACAGAGCCCTTGTTCTGCTACTCCATATTTAGACTTTCTTAGCGCTTTTCAGAAGGATTCCTTGGGAGACGACACCTCGACTGCTCTCCACGATCCGACTCAGACCTCGTAACTACACAGCACCCACCGTGTCCCCGTGCCGGACGGCCATGCTTGTATGGCTCCTCGTGGCAGCACTCGCAGGCTTCGCTCAGGCCGACCACGATGTCCTCCATGATTTCGAGGGTTACCAAAACGGCAAGTATGGCGTGGTCCCCAAGCAGACCTACCACAGCTCCGACATCACATCGCCAATCCTCAACTACGGGGAATGGCAGAAAAAACTCATTCTCTCGGACTACTCGAACCATCTGTTCTTGACCCTTGACCACGCTGGAGCAGGACCGTATGTCTTCCGGGACGATGATCTCAGTCTGGTGTACGCCGATCCGAGCTTCGACTATGCTATGAGCGCTCGAGTCCAGGTAGTTCAGGGGAAACAGTATCTGACGCTCTGGCATGGTGCGCTGAATCGAGGCGATTCGCAGGGATTTTGTGTGCTCTTTGACGAGCATTATCAGGTGGCGTTCAATGTTACTCTAGGACCGCCGTTGACTGTGGATGCGGATATGCATGAGTGCGAGGTTACGCGGGATGATACTGTTCTGCTTACAGCGTATCAGGATAAGAAGTTTGACTTGTCGTCGGTCGGTGGAAAGGTTGAGGATGTGCTTGCGGATAGCTGCTTTCAGGAGATTGATATTGCTGAGGGGAAGGTTCTGTTTACTTGGTGTGCGAGCGATCATTTTCGTCCGGATGCGACGTTCTGGAACTATACCAGCACTTTTGACGCAAAGAGGTCAACATCCAACGACGATGGTACTGGACCCTATGCTACGTCCTCCGGGTTCGATGCATACCACATCAACTCCCTTCAGAAGACTGCGGAAGGCAATTACCTGGTCTCACTCCGCAATCTCAAGGCCTTAGTCTACATTGATGGCAAGACGGGCACGCCGATCTGGAACCTCAACGGGAAGCTGAACGACTTCAAGGACGTGACAAGCCCTGAAGTACTGGCTGCGAACGAGGGTAGCGAAGGTGCTTTGGGCTTCGGGTGGCAGCATGATGCGAGGTTTTGGGATAATGCTATCTCGAAGGTATCTATATTATATCATCTCTACGTCCAATCTTGAGCTCACGCAACCAGATCACATTCTTCGACAACCACGATCTCACCACCCAACTAGACTGTACTGGATCTTCTTGCTCTCGAGGTCGCGAGATCCGCATCAACACCAGCGACCCTGAAAATCTCACAGTCGAGCTGACCAGAGAGTATCGAAGCCCGCACGGCCTTCAGAGTGTCATCTTCGGCTCTATGCATCCTCTGCCATATCCTCATGGCCCTACCGCATCTGCGCTCAGACAGTTTCTGGTCAGTTTTGGCGTGAACGCGGAATTCGCAGAGTACACCAGCGACGGCCAACTCATTCGCGATGTACAGTATAGTCCTTTGTACCCTGGGCACTCTGTTGGCGGCGTCGGCGTACAGTCTTCGCGGGTGTACAAGCAGTCCTGGACGGGTGATCCGATCTGGCCGCCTAGCATCGCCGCTCACAGCAACGGCACGTTGTGGGTGAGCTGGAACGGTGCCACCGAAGTCCGAGAGTGGGTAATATATGGCGCCGACACCAAAGCTTCCTTCTCTGAACCTGAGGGACGGCCGAGATCAGGTCATCGACAGACTTCTGGGATGATGTACCCGCTGAAGCCTTTATTCGCCGTTGCAAGGGAAGGGTTCGAGACGAAGGTTGAGCTTGGGCCACAGCGACCTCCGTATGTAAAGGTGGCTGCTTTGGATGTCGAAGGAGAGGTGATCGGCTATACGAAGACCGTGTGGTTGGGTGGTGATGTCAGTCTTCGTTATCAGGACACCCTCTCGTACGTAGCGCTAAGCGGGCTACTGGTATAAGATTCGAGGAGATGCTCAGCATACCAATGCGGCCATGCGAACCCGTTCGATCGTGTGAACCGACGCTCTCAGCTAGTACGATGCTGGCTGATGGGCTCCGAACACAAGCCGTTCCCAGAAAGATCAAGCAAGCACGAGCACTACGCAAGCGCCCATATCCAGTTCGCAGCCGGATCACTCCAAAGCAGCGGACACGCTGTATCCGTGGGCCAACTGTCCAGATGAGCAATCTGAGCGCCAATATTACCCCATTGCAAACAGAAATACGCAAACACGAATAACCCACCCAATGCCAGAACCGCTGGGATCCAGAACAGCGCCATCCCGCAAGGACACAGGAAGAACATCCACCACGGCCGCTGGTCTTTCGACCCCGACCCCAGTCCCTTTCTCTTCTTCCCTCGCATGCGCGAGATCCTGCTTGTTGGCTGTCCGCAGAAAGCGAGGACAGAGACGAGGCCGCCAGCGGAGATCCCGCATATGAAGAGCATAAATTCGAGAGTCTGGTCGTTGGCGGATGTTGTGTCGGATCCGGTGAATATATCGTGTATCAAGGCGATGGCGAATTGGAAGATCCGAACCTTTCGCTGGGCGATAAGGAGGATGAGGGATACCGCGCCGTGCTTGAAGAACGAGAGGACCTTGTTTGAGTAGCCGGATAGAGGTGGGGTTTGGCAGTCGCGCATGTCGAGGATGAACTTGTCGTAGGCACTCTTGGCATCTTGGTGGAGGTTTGGAGCGGGTTGCGAGAACGGGGGAAGCTCGAGGGTGTGCGCGAGCCAGTATAGGGCTGTGAGGATGCCTGTGCAACCTAGTTCGAAGACGCGTTGGTCGGCGAATGTCACGGCGTGGTGTTGTCGACGGTGCGAATATAGGACTGTGGTTCCGATGCACTGTACGAGGAATGTGCTCGCGAGGAGGACTCTCCCGACTTTCTTGAACTTCGACTCCTTTTCGGTGGCTCCTCCGTCTGGTCTCCAGGCCGAGCTGATGAGGGTAGTAGTTCGTAACTCGCTTCATTGTCCTTTGGATTTATGCCGAAGAACCAGAGTGGAGTGCGCCACAGACTGTCTTTGACTTCCTCCGAAGGTTTGATCAGGTAGTAGACGAGTCCGCAGAGGAAGCCAAATAAGGCCAGCACATGGTACGCGAAGATAGTGTACGGGACAAAGATGTAGAAGATCAACTTCCACCGGATGATGGGCTCTCGACGGACGCTCAAGACGTGGCAGAATGCTGCGATGGTGGTCAAGTGGATCACGAAGAGCTTCACCCAGAGTTCCTTGGAGCTGCGCCGGCCATCGTGGGGGCAGAGGATGGTGGTTGTAGTATTGCTAGTGTGGCCAGTATCGACAGTCAGATTCATGGTGGGCGGCGCGAAGCGTCTTCAGTGGCAGCAGCGATCGCGCCGCAGACTTGTATAAGAGGTAGAAGACATCGTACTGTGTGCTTCCAGCTCTGAAGAGTCTCGACAGAGCCTCTG
>JAABUW010002689.1_pt1 | contig 26572 bp, 19 predicted proteins | sample 5560081 | NCBI WGS metagenome assembly JAABUW01 (sample SAMN10711882, study PRJNA513363) | rock metagenome | isolation source: Antarctica rocks | place: Antarctica: Victoria Land, Knobhead sud | reverse complement strand
GGATCGCAGGTGGAGAAGCCGGCGTTGCGGTCGGGCGTCCACTGCATGGGCGTGCGTACGCCATCGCGGTCGCCGAGCCAGATGTTGTCGCCCATGCCGATCTCGTCGCCGTAATAGAGCACCGGCGAGCCGGGCAGCGACAGCAACAACGCGGTGAAGAGCTCCAGCTGGTTGCGGTCGTTGTCCAGCAGCGGGGCCAGCCGGCGGCGGATGCCGATGTTGGCCTTCATCCGCGGGTCGGTGGCGTATTCCCTCCACATGTAGTCGCGCTCGTCGGCGGTGACCATCTCAAGGGTCAGCTCGTCATGGTTGCGCAGAAAGATGCCCCACTGGCAGCCGGCCGGGATGTGCGGCGTCTGCGCCATGATCTCCGAGATCGGGAAGCGCGACTCGCGCCGCACCGCCATGAACAGGCGCGGCATCACCGGGAAGTGGAACGCCATGTGGCATTCGTCGCCGCCGACGGAGGCGTCGCCGAAATAGTCCACGACGTCGGCCGGCCACTGGTTGGCCTCGGCCAGCAGCACCCGGTCCGGATACAGCTGGTCCACCTCCGAGCGCACCCGCTTGAGGAAATCGTGCGTCTGCTTGAGATTCTCGCAGTTGGTGCCCTCCTCCTCGAACAGGTAGGGGACGGCGTCGAGGCGGAATCCGTCGATGCCGACGTCCAGCCAGAACCGCAACGCCTCGAGGACGGCGTCCTGCACCCGGGGGTTGTCGAAGTTGAGGTCAGGCTGGTGGGCGAAGAACCGGTGCCAGTAGTACTGCTTGCGCACCGGGTCGAAGGTCCAGTTCGACGCCTCGGTGTCGACGAAGATGACGCGCGCGTCGGCGTAGCGTTCGTCGGTGTCAGACCAGACGTAGAAGTCGCCGTAGGGGCCGTCCGGATCGTGCCGCGAAGCCTGGAACCACGCGTGCTGGTCGCTGGTGTGGTTCATGACGAAATCGATGACGACGCGCATTCCGCGTGCGTGCACGGCGTCGACGAAGATCACGAAGTCACCTAGATCGCCGAATTCGGGTAGTACGGAGGTGAAGTCGGCGACGTCATAGCCACCGTCGCGCAGCGGCGAGGCGAAGAACGGCGGGAGCCACAGGCAGTCGACGCCGAGCCAGGCCAGGTAGTCCAGCCGGGAGGCGAGCCCCGGCAAGTCCCCGGTGCCGTCACCGTTGCTGTCGGCGAAGGTGCCGACGAGCACCTCGTAGAACACCGCTCGCTTGAACCATTCGGGGTCGGGTTGATCGCGCGCCGACCCGGTCGCGGCCCGGGTCGCCTGGGTCACCAACCCCACCGCCGGACGACCAACACGTGAGCCGGCTCCACATGCGGGTCCAGGACGACGTAATTGTTCTCCGACCAGGTGAAGGTCTGCCCCCTGATCTGGTCCTGTGCGCCGAAGGCCTCCGACCACTCCAGGCCGAGCGCCGGCATGTCGAGCGAGACGGTCGCGCCGCGGGTGCCGTGCGGATCGAGATTGAGTACGACCAGCACGCAGTCACCGGTCGCGTCGTCGAGTTTGGACCAACACATGACGTTGTCATTGTCTGCCCGGTGGAAGGTGATGTCCCGCAATTGCTGCAGTGCCGGATGGGCCCGGCGGATGTCGTTGAGCCGGGTGAGGTAGGGGGCGAGCGTCCGGCCCTGGGCCGCCGCGCCGGCCCAGTCCCGCTGCGGCAGCTGGTATTTCTCCGAGTCCAGATACTCCTCGCTGCCGGGACGCAGCGCCTGGTGCTCGAAGAGCTCGTACCCGGAATAGACGCCCCAGGTAGGCGACAGCATGGCGGCCAGTACGGCGCGGATCTTGAACATCGCCGGCCCGCCGTACTGCAAGCTGGCGTGCAGGATGTCCTGGGTGTTGACGAAGAAATTGGGCCGCATGTAGTCGGCGGCCGCGGCCAGCTCGCGGGCATAGGCCTCGAGCTCACCCTTCCCGGTGCGCCAGGTGAAATAGGTATAGGACTGGGTGAAGCCGATTCGGGCCAGCATGTGCATCATCGCCGGCCGGGTGAACGCCTCGGCTAGGAAGAGCACGTCGGGGTCGGTCTTCTTGACCTCCCAGATAAGCCAGTGCCAGAAGTTCAGCGGCTTGGTGTGCGGGTTGTCGACCCGGAAGATGCGGACGCCGTGGTCGACCCAGTGCCTGACCACGCGCAGGCACTCGGCGTAGAGGCCCGGCGGGTCGTTGTCGAAGTTGAGGGGATAGATGTCCTGGTATTGCTTGGGCGGATTCTCGGCATAGGCGATGGTGCCGTCGGGCTTGGTGGTGAACCATTCCGGATGCTCGGTCACCCAGGGGTGGTCCGGGGCGCACTGCAGCGCGAGGTCCAGTGCGACCTCCAGGTCGAGCTCGCCCGCGCGGGCGACAAAGGCGTCGAAGTCCTCGATCGTGCCGAGGTCGGGGTTGACCGCATCGTGGCCGCCGGCCCGGCTGCCGATCGCCCAGGGCGAGCCGATGTCGTCGGGGCCGGCCACCAGGGCGTTGTTGATTCCCTTGCGGTTGACCTCGCCGATGGGATGGATCGGCGGCAGATAGACGACGTCGAAGCCCATCTCGGCGATGGCCGGCAGCCGCTTCGCCGCGGTGGTGAATGTGCCGTGCAGCGGTCGGCCCGCGGAGTCGACGCCGCCCTCGGAGCGCGGGAAGAATTCGTACCAGGAGCCGAAAAGTGCCCGCGGCCGGTCCACCCAGATCGCGCAAGCGGCCGAGCGGGTGATCAGCTCGCGGACCGGATAGGCGGCGAGCAGCTCCTGCACCGAATCGTCCAGAGCGGGCCGAAGCCGGGCGAGGAGATCCAGCTCGGTGTCGCCCAGGCGCTCGGCAGCTGCCAGCAGCGGCGGCCGGAGCTCCTTGGGGACCGCGCGGGCGGCCTTGGCCAGCAGCCGCACGCCGTCGGCCAGGTCGTTGGCCAACTCGTCGGCCCCCTGCCCTGCCTCCACCTTGACCACGACGGCGTGGCGCCAGGTGCCGAGCGGATCGCTCCACGCCTCGACCACGAAGGTCCACCGGCCGGATGTGTCCGGCACCACCGTGGCGTGCCAGCGGTCGGTGCCGGGCGCGCCTGGTCGCATCCGCAACAGCGGGCCCTTGGTGCCGTCCGGGCCTTTCCACACCACGTTCGCCGCGACCGCGTCGTGGCCCTCCCGGAAAACGGTGGCGGAGACGGGCACGTGTTCGCCCGTCACAGCGCGAGCGGGATAGCGGCCGCCACTGATGACCGGCGAGATGTCGGAGATGCCCAGGCGACCCGTCACCGGAGCGACCCTACCGCCAACCCACCGGTATGGTCTGCGCCTGTGAGAGCTCTCCGACGGTTCACCGTCCGCGCGGCGCTGCCCGAGCCGATCGCCGCTCTGGGAGAGCTGGTGATGAACCTGCGCTGGTCGTGGCACCCCGCCTCGATGGACCTCCTCGAGGCCGTCCATCCGGGGCTCTGGGAATCGTGCCGGCACGATCCGGTCCGGATGCTCGGTGCGGTCTCCGGGGAGCGGCTGGCCGCGCTGGGTCGCGACGAGAATTTCCTGCACCGGCTGCAGACCGCGGCCGACGACCTGCACCGCTATCTCGAGGAGCCCCGCTGGTATCAGGGGCTCGGGGGCCCTCGCCCCGAGGCGATCGCCTATTTTTCGCCCGAATTCGGGATCACCGAGGTGCTGCCGCAGTATTCCGGCGGCCTGGGCATCCTGGCCGGTGACCACCTCAAATCCGCCTCCGACCTGGGCGTCCCGATCATCGGCGTGGGGCTGCTCTATCGCGCGGGCTATTTCACCCAGTCGCTGACGGCTGATGGCTGGCAGGAGGAGCACTACCCCGCGATCGATCCGTACGGCCTGCCACTCACCCTCCTCGCCGACGACGACGGCGCACCGGTGCGCGTCACCATCGGCCTGCCGGAAGGGCGCACGCTGACCGCGCAGATCTGGAAGGCCCAAGTCGGCCGGGTCCCGCTGCTACTGCTCGACTCCGACGTCGAGGACAACGACGAGGCATCGCGGGGCGTGACCGACCGGTTGTACGGCGGCGGCACCGATCACCGGATGCTGCAGGAGATCCTGCTCGGGATCGGCGGCGTCCGCGCCATCCGCGCCTATTGCGCGCTCACCGGAGCGCCGGCCCCCCAGGTGTTCCACAGCAATGAAGGGCATGCCGGATTCCTCGGCGTGGAACGGATCCGGGAGCTGTCGGAAGATGACGGGCTCTCCTTCGACGAGGCACTCGCCACGGTCCGCGCCGGCACCGTCTTCACCACCCACACGCCGGTGCCCGCCGGCATCGACCGCTTCCCCCGCGACCATGTCGCGCACTTTTTCGGCGGTGACAACGCCTCGCCCGGTGCGCCGGCCGACCGCATCCTGGCGCTCGGCGCCGAGGACGATCCGCACATCTTCAATATGGCGCATATGGGGCTGCGGCTGGCGCAGCGGGCCAATGGGGTCAGCCGGCTGCACGGCTCGGTCAGCCGGGGGATGTTCGCCCGACTGTGGCCGGGATTTGATGCCGACGAGGTGCCGATCAGCTCGGTTACCAACGGTGTCCACGCCCCGACCTGGGTGGCGCGCGAGCTGCTCGACATCACCGGCCAGCCGGTCGACGCCGACGGCCCGCCGTTGGGCGGCGCGAGCGGACCCGATCCGGCCAGCCGGGCCTTGTGGACCCTGCGGGGGCAATTGCGTGGCCGGCTGGTCGAGGAGGTGCGCCGGCGGACCAAGCAGTCCTGGCTGCACCGCGGCGCGACCGAGGCCGAGCTGGGGTGGGTGAGGTCGGTCTTCGATCCCGATATCTGCACCATCGGTTTCGCTCGCCGCGTGCCGTCGTACAAGCGGCTCACGCTCATGCTGCGCGACCCGGTGCGGCTCCGCAAGTTGCTCCTCGACCCCGACCGGCCGATCCAGATCGTCATCGCCGGCAAGTCCCACCCGGCCGACGACAGCGGCAAGTCGCTGCTGCAGGAGATGGTGCGCTTCAGCGACAACCCCGAGATCCGCCATCGCATCGTCTTCCTCCCGGACTACGACATCGGGATGGCGAAGTATCTGTATTGGGGGTGCGACGTGTGGCTCAACAATCCGTTGCGCCCGCTCGAGGCGTGCGGCACGTCGGGGATGAAGTCGGCGCTCAACGGCGGTCTGAATCTGTCCATCCGGGACGGCTGGTGGGACGAGATGTTCGACGGGGCAAATGGGTGGGCGATCCCCACTGCGGACGGCATCTCCGACTCCGAGCGCCGCGACGACCTCGAAGCCGCGGCCCTGTACGAATTGCTCGAGACCCAGGTGACGCAACGTTTCTACGATCGGGACGAGGCCGGGATCCCGCAACGCTGGGTGGAGATGGTGCGCCACACCCTGCTCACCCTCGGCCCGCAGGTGCTCGCCTCGCGCATGGTGCGCGACTACGTCGAGGAGCTCTACCGGCCGGCGGCGGCCGCATCTCTGCGCTTGGCGGACAAGTCTTTCGCCGAGGCGCGCGACCTCGCCGAATGGTCGGTGCGGCTGCGGCACGGCTGGCCGGCCATCCGGGTGGTGCACGTGGACTCCTCCGGCGTCGGAGACACCCCGGAGCTCGGCGCCACCGTGCATCTGCGTGCGGAGGTGGAGCTGGACGGGCTCGCGCCTGAGGAGGTCGAGGTGCAGGCCGTGTTCGGCCGGGTCGATGACACCGAGACCCTGCACGAGGTGGAGCACATGTCGATGCAGCATGTCGACGGCGCATTCTTCGAAGCCGACGTCCCGCTGCACCGCCCCGGCTCGTTCGGCTATACCGTCCGGGTGCTGCCCCGGCACGAGATGCTGTCCAGCTCCGCCGAGCTGGGGCTGGTCAGGCTCGCCTGAGCGCCCGCAGTACGACCACCGAGCGCGGCTGCAGGGCGATCGCCCGGCCCGGCTGGCAGCCCTCTTCGGCGTCGTCGTCGCTGGTGTCCAAGACGAGGTCGTAGCCAGTCGCCCACGGTGCCGCCGGAAGGCAGAAGTCGATCCCGCTGTCGCCGGCATGGAAGAGCACCAGATAGCTGTGATCGACGATGCGCTCGCCGCGGCCGCCCCGGCCCGGAATGCTGCGCCCGTCGAGATACATGCCGAGCGCCCGCGCCGTCGGGGAGTTCCAGTCAGCGTCGATCATCTCGGCGCCGTCCGCACCGAACCACGCCAGGTCCTTGACCCCGTCGACCGCCCGGCCGGAAAGAAACGCGCCCGGGCGGAAGACCGGCGAGGCCGCCCGGAGCGCGAGCAGCCGCTTGACGAATGCCAGCAGGGCCCGCGCCTCGTCGTCGAGTTTCCAGTCCAGCCAGACAAGTTCGTCGTCGTGGCAATAGGCGTTGTTGTTTCCGTGCTGAGTACGCCGCAGCTCGTCGCCGGCGGTCAGCATCGGCACTCCCACCGAGAGCAACAGCGTGATCAGCAGGTTGCGGACCTGCTTGCCACGTAAGGCGTTTACCGCAGGATCGGCCGTCTCGCCCTCCGTCCCGCAGTTCCAGGACCGGTTGTCGTCGGTGCCGTCGCGGTTATCCTCGCCGTTGCCGGTGTTGCGCTTCTGCTGGTAGGTGACCAGGTCGTGCAGGGTGAATCCGTCGTGCGCGGTGACGTAATTGACCGACGCGTACGGCCGCCGGCCGGCCCCGGCGTAGACGTCGCTCGATCCGGCCAGCCGCGAGCCCAGCTCGCGAACTCCGGTCGAGGCCCCGGACCAGAAGCCGCGGATGGCGTCGCGATAGCGGTCGTTCCACTCCGCCCATGGCGGCGGGAACCGGCCGGCCTGATAGCCGCCAGGCCCGAGGTCCCACGGCTCGGCGATGAGCTTGACCGGCGAGAGGACGGGATCTGCGTCGATGACGGCAAGGAAGGCCGAGCCGAAGTCGACCTCGTCGGTCGAGCGGGTCAGCGCGCAGGTGAGGTCGAAGCGGAATCCGTCGACGTGCATATCGGCCACCCAGTAGCGCAGGGAATCGGTCACCATCCGGCGCACCTGCGGCTGGCGCAGGTCCAGGGTGTTGCCACAACCGCTGTAGTCGGTGTAGCGGGCCGGGTCGTCGCCCCGCAGCCGGTAATAGCCGCCGTTGTCGAGCCCCCGCCAGGACAAGGTCGGACCGTTGTCGGGCCGGCCCTCGGCGGTGTGGTTGAAGACGACGTCGAGGATGACCTCGAGGCCGGCGGCATGCAGTGCGGCGACCATCTCCTTGAATTCCCGCACCTGCCCGCCGCCCGAGCCGGCGGCCGCGTAGCCCGCGTGCGGGGCGAAGTAGCCCAGCGTGTTGTAACCCCAATAGTTGGCGAGCCCGCGCCGCGTCAGAGCCGGCTCGGAGACGAACTGGTGCACTGGCAGCAATTCCACCGCCGTCACCCCAAGGCCGGTCAGGTGCTCGATGGCGGCCGGGTGCGCCAGGCCGGCGTACGTCCCGCGCAGGGTCTCCGGCACCTCCGGATGGCCGGCGGTGAATCCACGGACGTTCATCTCGTAGATCACGGTGTCCGCCCACGGCACCCGAGGCGGCCGGTCGCCACCCCAGTCGAAGTCGTCGTCCACCACCACCGACCGGGGCACGTACGCCGCCGAGTCGCGGTCGTCGCGTGGGGCGTCGGCCGGCTGGAAAAGCGCCTCGTGCAAGGTCAACGTGCCGTCGACCGCGCGGGTGTAGGGATCGAGCAACAGCTTGTGGGGGTTGAACAACTGACCGCGCGCCGGGGCGTACGGTCCGGCCACCCGGTAGCCGTAGCGCTGGCCGAGTACCACGCCGGGGAGGTAGCCGTGCCAGATGTGGTGCGTCTCCTCCTGCAGCGCCACCCTGGTCTCCGCGCCGGCCGGGTCGAACAGGCACAGCTCGACGGCGTGACCCCGGCTCCACACCGAGAAGTTGGTGCCGGCGCCGTCAGGTGTGGCGCCGAGCGGGAACGGCTGACCGGGCCACGGCGCGTCGGACTCAGGTGACATCGCGACGGCGCAGGGTGAGCGCCCAGATCAGCAGTGCCACGATGATCAGCACTCCGAGATAGACCGCGCCGTGGGCCTGGCTCAGCCGGATCAGCGACGACGTGCACTGGCCGCCCTGCGGCGGGCACTTCGTGATATCGATTGTGAAGTTGTGCAGCAGCCAGGCGCTCACGTTGGAGGTGAGCAGCCACCGCGGCGAGCCGGTCCAGAAGTTGCGAAGCAGTAATTCGGCCCCGACGAAGTAGGCGAATCCCAGCCCCAGTGCGGAGGCCGTGCTGCGCAAGGCTCCGGCCACGGCGAATCCACCAAGTCCTGCGCCGATACCCAGCCCCGTGCCGCGCAGCGCGGTCAGCCCCATCGAGAGCAGCAGTCCGTGGGTGGTGCCGGTGGTGGCGCCTCGCCAGGCTGCCACGCCGTAGCTGCCGGCAAAGTACGTGGCCATCACCGCGACGCCGACGGCGGCCAGGCCCAGTGCCAGGGCCAGCGCCTTGGCGGTGAGCACGCGGAGCCGCCGGGGCTCCCAGGTGAGCAGCGATCCCAGGGTGCCGGCCGCCCACTCGGCGCCGACAAAGGACGCCCCTACCACGAAGCCCAGCAGCGCCAGCACGACCGCGAATCCGGTCAGCCCGTTGGGTGCCTGCACCGCGAAGCGGAAGGTGCGGTCGGTCAGGAAGTCCGACACCTGCGGCTGGTGGATGTTGGCCTTGCAGTCGAAGGCAGGCGGCAGTCCCTTGCCGGCCCCCTTCTGCTTCTCGCATTCGGCGATCTGCTGGGCGATCGGCGGGGTCTGCTGCCGGACGAGCTCGAGCTGCTTTTGGGCCGCCGCGACCTGCGCCGCGCTCGGGGCGTGGGATTCGTACGCCGCGCGCCCCAGCGTCACGGCCAGAGCCACCAACGCCAGCAGCACCGCGACCCGGAACAGCCGCCGGGCCAGCAGTCGCCGCACCTCCACCCAGACCAGCCTCATCAGTGTCCGGCCGGGGTGCTGAGGCCGACCGGCACGCCCGGTGCGGCAGTGCCGGTCAGCTCCAGGAAGACGCTCTCGAGATCGGCCCCGGTCGGGGTGAGCTCGGTAAGGTACAGGGATTGGGCGGCCAGGCAGGCGGTCACCCGGCCGGGATCGTCGATGCGGTCGACAATGAGGTGGTCCCATTCGCGGTGGACCGCGAAGCCGGCCTCGGCGAGCACCCGCTCACCGACGGTGAGGTCGGGCAGCCGGACGAGCAGCCCGGCGGTGCCGGTGTCGGCCAGCACCTCGCGCACCGTGCCCGACCGGATGTGGCGCCCACGCGCGAGGATCGTCACCGAATCGCAGACGTTCTGGACCTCGGCGAGCAGGTGCGACGACAGCAGGACGGTGGTGCCGCCGGCCGCGAGCCGCGCCATGGTGTCGCGCACCTCGCGGATGCCGGCCGGATCGAGCCCGTTGGTCGGCTCGTCGAGGATCAGCAGCCGCGGCTTCTTGAGCAGCGTCGCGGCGATGGCCAGCCGCTGCTTCATGCCCAGGGAATAGCTCTTGTAGCGGTCGCCGGAACGCTCCAGCAGCCCGACCTGGTCGAGCGCCTCCTCGACGCGGGCCCGCTTCAGGCCGGCCACACCGGCCAGCAGGGACAGGTTGCGGTAGCCCGAAAAGGCGGGGAAGAACTGCGGGGATTCGACCACGGCGCCGACCGAGCCGATCACCCGCGGCAGCGACTGAGGCACCGGTTGTCCGAGCAGCCGCATCGACCCGGCGTCGGCGCGGACCAGACCCAGCAGCATCCGGATCGTGGTCGTCTTGCCCGAGCCGTTAGGGCCGAGGAATCCATGCACGCCGCCCTCCGGGACGGTCATGTCGAGCCCGTCGACGGCCACCCGGCGGCCGCCGCGCCAGCCCCGGAACGTCTTTCGCAGTCCTTCGGCCTCGATCACCGCGTCGCCGGCCATTGCTCACGTCCTCCCGTTGGCCCACTCACCCTAGAGGCCGCCGACCCGATCCCCGGTGCGGTTGGATGGTGGCGTGTCCGGCCGCCAAGAGTCTGCCAATGACGACTCCGCCGGGGACTCCGCGGGGGACGATGTCGTCATCTCCTGCCGGGACGTGTCGGTGCGCCGGGGCAGCGCGACGTTGCTGCGCGACATCAACTGGCAGGTCGAGCTCGACGAGCGCTGGGTGGTGCTGGGCCCCAATGGCGCCGGCAAGTCCACGCTGCTGGGCCTAGCCGCAGCTGCGCTGCACCCGACGCAGGGAACGGTCCGGCTGCTCGGTGAGCAACTGGGGCGGGTCGACGTCTTCGAGCTGCGGCCCCGGATCGGGACCACCGCCGGCCTGGGCGATCGGATCCCGGCCGGCGAGCGGGTCGTGGATGCGGTCGTCACCGCGTCGTACGGCGTGCTGGGCCGGTTCCGGGAGAGTTATGGCGCGGCCGACCAGAGCCGGGCCGAGCAGCTCCTGGCGCAGCTGGGCTGTGCCGCCCTGACCGACCGGGCGTACGGCACGCTGTCGGAAGGCGAGCGCAAGAGGGTGCAGATCGCCCGCGCGCTGATGACAGATCCCGAGCTGCTGCTGCTCGACGAGCCGGCCGGCGGCCTTGATCTGGCCGGCCGCGAGCAACTGCTGCGCCGCCTCACCGCGCTGGCCGAGGACGCCGACGCGCCGGCGATGGTGCTGGTGACCCACCACGTCGAGGAGATCCCACCCGGCTTCACCCACGGGCTGCTCCTGGCCGGCGGAAGCATCGTGGCTCAGGGCCTGATCGCCGACGTGCTGACCGACGAACATCTCAGCAAGGCGTTCGGCCTGCCGTTGCAGGTAGAGCGGGCCGGCCGGCGGTGGTTCGCTCGGGCGGCTGCCGGCCACTGACAGCCGACTAGGCTGCCGGCACCCATGAGCGACGGATGGCAAAGGAGCGGCTCGGTGGCGGAATTCGTACGCCTGGAGGTCGAGGATGGGGTCGGCACCATCCACCTGCAGCGCCCCCCGATGAATGCGCTTAACACCGCTATGCAGGAGGAGATCCGGGCCGCAGCGCTGGAGGCGACCCAGCGCCGGGACATCCGCGCGGTCGTCGTCTACGGCGGGCCGAAGCTTTTTGCGGCCGGCGCGGATGTCAAGGAAATGGCCGAAATGAATTACGCCGCCATGGTGGAGCGGTCCGGCCCGCTGTCCTCGTCACTGGCAGCGGTGGCCCTGATTCCCAAGCCGGTTATCGCCGCGGTCACCGGCTACGCCCTCGGCGGCGGCTGCGAGCTGGCCTTGACCGCCGACTTCCGGGTCTGTGCGGACAATGCCACGTTGGGCCAGCCGGAAATTCTGCTCGGCATCATTCCGGGAGCCGGCGGCACCCAGCGCCTGGCCAGGCTCATCGGGCCGGCCCGGGCGAAAGACCTCGTTTTCACCGGTCGTTTCGTCCCCGCCGCGGAGGCACTGGCAATCGGCTTGGTGGACCGCGTGGTTCCGGCGGACGCCGTCTATTCCACCGCTGTCGAGATGGCGGCGAAGTATGCCAAGGGTCCGGCGGCGGCCCTGCGGGCGGCGAAATCCGCGATCGACGGCGGCCTGGAGACCGATCTGGATGCCGGGCTGCGCTGGGAGAGCCAGCTCTTCGCCGGATTGTTCGCCACCGACGACCGAACCGCCGGCATGCGCTCGTTTCTGGACAACGGGCCCGGCAAGGCCGAGTTCAGCGGCCACTGACGCCGGGGTGAATCCACCGGACGTGCTGGCGCGCTACGACGCGCAGGTACGCCGTGCCGCCGCGGCGGACCCGCCCGCCCGGATCGACCAGGACGCCTATGTCGTGCGGCATCTCGACGACACCGGCGGCTGGGAGGGAGTCGTCTGGTCGGGCCTGGACGCGGTCACGGCCGACGCCGAGATCGCCCGGCAGGTAAAATTCTTCTCCCGCCGGGGCGGCGAATTCGAGTGGAAGCACTACGGCCACGATCGGCCTGCCGATCTGCCGGCCAGGCTGACGGCGGCCGGATTCATCGCCGGTGAGCCGGAAGCGCTGATGGTGGCCGCAACCGATGCGCTGGCCCTCGACGGCGCCGTTCCCGCCGGACTGACGGTCGTCGAGGCCGGCGATGCCGAGGCCGTGGATCTCGTCCTCGGGGTGCACGACGAGGTGTTCGGCACCGATCACCGCTGGCTGCGCGCCGAGCTGCTGAATCAGCTGGCGGCCGCTTCTGCGACGGGGGTGGCGGTGCTGGCCATGGCCGGCGAGCGCGCGGTCTCTTCCGCACGAGTCAACTTCCACTCCGGCACCGACTTCGCCAGCCTGTGGGGCGGTGGCACGCTGCCGGCCTGGCGCGGCCGCGGGATCTACCAGGCGCTGGTCGCCTATCGGGCCCGGTTGGCCGCCGAGCGGGGGTTCGGCTACCTCCAAGTCGACGCCCTGCCGCCCAGCCGGCCGATTCTCGAGCGGTTGGGCTTCACGGCGCTGACCGTGACGACGCCGTATCTGTGGTTGCCGTCAGTGAGCCGCTCGGCCGAAACGTCGCCGTTCGCCAGTTAACCGCGCTCGATCGCGGTGTCGAGCAGGCCCAGCGGCGGCGAGCCCAGGTCCAGCATCGCCTTGTGGAAGCGGGGCAGCGAGAATTCATCGCCCCAGGCCGTACGCGCCTTGACGCGCAGGTCTGAGATCGCCAGCTTTCCCCACGTATAGCGGCCGTAGCCGGGGTCGAAGGTGCCGCGCCGCGCCTCGGACATGGCGGCCGGTCCCTGCAGGAAAGCGTCAGCGGTGAATCGCGCGGCGGCGTCGTCGACGGTCATCGCCCCGGTGTGCAGGCCGATCGAGCAGGCCAGCCGGGTCACGCGTACCAGCGCCTCGATCGCCACGCCGGCGGCGAATCGCGGGTCGGCGGCCCGAAACCCCTCCTCCACCGCCACTTCCTCGACGTAGTGCGCCCATCCCTCGGCAAAGGAGCCCGACACCAGCAGCTGCCGCACTTCGGTGCTGGCGTGCCGCAACGCCCGGCCGTGCGAGAAATGCCCTGGCGCCACCTCGTGGACAGTGATTGCCGGCAATGTGGTCCGCGAAAAGGTGGCGAGCCATTCCTCCTGCTCGGGCGCGGGCCAGGACGAGTCGGGCGGCGTGACGTGATACCAGGACGGCGCCTCGGGCTCGCCCGGCGCGGCCCACGACATCATGGCCATCGCCCAGCGACGGGACTCCGGCGCCGGGCCGACCAGGCATTCCCCGTCGTGGTAGGGCGCCAGATCGTGTTCGCGGGTCCAGGCGAGGACCTCCTCGGTCATCTCGCGGGCCTCGGCCAGCACCCCGTCGGCGTCGGGATGATCCCGCAGCAATTCGGCAACAATCTCGGCGGTCTCTCGGCCGGGGCCAATCCGCTGGCAGGCGTCGTCGAGCAGCTGGCGGAGCCGGTCGCGCTCGGTGTCGGCAAGTGCCGACAGCGCCTCGATGCCAACCTCGGTGGACTCGGCCGCGCCCAGGTAGCGCGCCAGCGCCGCCGCGCCCAGGGCGGCGTCGGGATCCCCGGCGGCGGCGGCCTGCTCGACGTGGGCGACCAGCCGGTCGAGGGCGGCGAGGGCCTGGCCCTCCACCTCCACGCCGGCGTCGAGGCCGCCGGCCAGGCCGCGGACCGCCATCAGGGTCGCCTCGGCCACCGGGCGGGTGACCCGGTCGAGGGCGGCGACCGCGGCATCGATCGCGTCCGGCCACTTGGCCAGGTGCCGGCGGCGGGCGTCGGCGCGCTCGGCCGGCGGCGCGTACTCCCGGTCGTAGCCGGCGATGTCGAGGTTGCCGACGTGATAGAGCGGGTTGCTGCGGTGGAATTCCAGCTCGCCGAAGACCACCCGCGCGTTGTCCTCGAAGGCGCGCAGCACCGCCTCGTCGTACGGATCAGGATCGGGCTCACCGCCCCCGAGCGCCGCCAGTCCGCGGGCCACGCCGTCCGGGGAGAGGTCCTGGATCTCGCCGTCGTACTCGTGGCGGCCGCCGTACTCGCGGACTTCGGCGACGGACAGGTTGGCGAGGGCGCGGAGTCGGTCATCCATGCGGCCGGATCCTAGTGTCGGACCCGGTCCCTACTATGGGCGCAGTTGCCAGCGGTGGCACGGTGGGACGCCGAGAGTCAGGGAGATCGTGAACATCGTCGTACTCGTCAAGCAGGTGCCCGACACCTGGGCCGAGCGCAAGCTCTCGGCGCTCGACAAGACGCTGGACCGCGAGTCGGTCGACGCGGTGATCAACGAGATCGACGAGTACGCCGTCGAGGAGGCGCTGCGGCTCAAGGAGGCACACGGCGGCGAGGTGACGGTCCTGACGATGGGGCCGGAGCGGGCCGTCGAAAGCATCCGCAAGGCCCTGTCGATGGGAGTGGACAAGGCGGTCCACCTCACCGACCCGGCGCTGCACGGCTCCTGCGCGCCGCAGACTTCGCTCGCCCTGGCCAAGGCGCTCGGCACGCTGGACTACGACCTCGTCATCTGCGGTGCCGAAGCCGTCGACGCCCGGGTGTCGGCCATGGGTGCCCTGCTGGCCGAGCGGCTGGGCCTGCCTCAGCTGACCCGGGCGCGCAAAGTGACAGTCGAAGGCTCGACGGTGCGGATCGAGCGGCAGACCGAGAACGGGTACGACGTCGTGGAGGCGTCGCTGCCGGCCGTGATCAGCGTGGTCGAGAAGATCAACGATCCGCGCTATCCCTCGTTCAAGGGCATCATGGCGGCGAAGAAGAAGCCGCTGACCACTTTGTCGGTTGCCGATCTCGGGCTGGGCGCCGCCGACGTGGGACTGGCCCACGCGACCAGCGAGGTGACCGACTTCACCGCCCGCCCGCCACGGCAGGCCGGGCAATTGGTCACCGACGAGGGCGACGGCGGCGTCAAGCTGGCCGAGTACCTCGTCGGCCAGAAGATCATCTAACGGACAGGGACGGCGATGGCCGAGGTCTTGGTGCTGGTGGAGCATGCCGACGGCGTGCCCAAGCGAGTGACTCTGGAGCTGCTCACGCTGGCCCGGCGGATGGGCGAGCCGGCGGCGGTCGTGCTCGGCGGCGCGGGCGTCGGAGCGGCCGCCCGCGACCAGATCGCCGAGTACGGCGCCGGACACATCTATGTGGGGGAGTCCGACGACTTCGACGCCTTCCTGGTGGCCCCGAAGGTCGAGGTGCTGGCCCAGCTGGTCCGCGACACCCGGCCGGCGGCGGTGCTGATCGCCGCGAGTGCAGAGGGCAAGGAGATCGCCGGCCGGCTGGCGATCAAGACTGGCAGCGGGTTCCTTACCGACGCGGTCGACGTGGCGCCGGACGGCACCGCCACCCAGTCGGTGTTCGGCGGCGCCACGATCGTGCAGTCGCGCGTGCGGGTCGGCACCCCGATCCTGGCCGTCCGGCCGAATTCAGCGGAGGCGACCGCGCAGCCCGCCGAGCCGGTCACCGAGGCCATCGACGTCGCCATCTCGGACGCGGCCCGCAGCGCCCGGGTCGTCGACCGGGTGGTCGAGGAGACCGGCAGTCGGCCCGACCTGACTGAGGCCTCGATCGTGGTGTCCGGCGGCCGGGGCATGGGCGGCCCAGAGAATTTCGCGCTGGTGGAGCGCCTGGCGGACAGCCTGGGGGCCGCGGTCGGCGCTTCGCGCGCGGCGACCGACGCGGGGTGGTATCCGCATCAGAGTCAGGTCGGGCAGACCGGCGTGACCGTGTCGCCGCAGCTGTATCTCGCCGTGGGCATCTCCGGCGCCATCCAGCACCGGGCCGGCATGCAGACCTCCAAGACGATCGTGGCCGTCAACAAGGACCGCGAGGCGCCGATCTTCGAGCTGGTCGACTTCGGCGTGGTCGGAGACCTGTTCGAGGTCGTGCCGCAGCTCACCGACGAGATCGCCAAGCGCAAGGGCTGACCCGGCTAAATCTGTCGCACCCGGGCCGTAGCCTGGTGTGGTGACAGCGACGGCGGTGCCTTCGGCCGCCGGGCCCGATGCCGCGCCGGCGCAGTCGCGTCAGGCAAGTATGTTCCGGGGCGCCCAGCGGGGGCCGACCGTCGGCATCCTCATCGTGATCACCCTGCTGGCATTTGAAGCGATGGCCGTCGCAACGGCGATGCCGACGGCGATGCGCGACCTGCACGGCTTGCCCTATTACTCGTGGGCCTTCACCGCATTCCTGGTGACCAGCGTGGTCGGCATCGTGATCTCCGGCGATGTCGCCGACCGGATTGGCCCCGCCCGTCCCCTGCGCGCCGGCCTCGCCGTCTTCACCGCCGGCCTGCTGGTCGCTGGCACGGCGCAGTCGATACCGGTGTTCCTGCTCGGCCGCGCTCTGCAGGGTTTCGGTGCCGGGGTGGTCATCGTCGCCGTCTACGTCGTGATCGCACATACCTACGACGAAGCCGTCCGGCCCAAGGTTTTTGCGGCCCTGTCGGCAGCCTGGGTGTTGCCGTCTGTGCTGGGCCCGCCGATTTCCGGCTTGCTGACCGAGCACCTGACGTGGCGGCTGGTGTTCCTCGGCCTGCCGCCGTTCATCGTGGCCGGTGCGATGCTGCTGGCGCCCGCCCTGCGCCGGCTTCCTGAGCGGCCAGCCGGCCGGACGGGTGCTCGGGGCCGAGCCGTGCTGTCGGCGGGCGCCGCCGGCGGCGTCGTCGCGTTGCAGATCGCCGGCCAACAGCTGCACGTGATCTCCCTGCTGCCCGCAGCGGTCGGGGTGGCGCTGCTGGCGGTGTCACTGCCGCGACTGCTGCCGGCTGGAACGCCCCGGCTGCGACGCGGGCTGCCGGCGGTGATCGCGTTCCGGGGGATGCTGGGCGGGGCGTTCTTCGGGGCGGATGCATTCCTCCCGCTCACCCTGACTTCGGTGCACGGCTTCCGCCCCTCGCTAGCCGGCGTACCGCTGATCACCGCCGCGCTCGGGTGGTCGACCGGCTCCTGGTGGCAGGGCCGCCGGGGCCTGGAGCAGCGTCACCAGCTCGTCCGGCTGGGCTTCACGGCGGTTGCCGTCGCCGTGCTGGGGTTGGCGTTGGTTGCGCTGCCGGGGGTGAACGGGTGGTGGGCCGCCCCGGTCTGGGTGCTCGGCGGGCTGGGCATGGGGCTGGCCATGTCGACCTTCTCCGTACTCGCCCTGCAGTTTGCTCCCGAGGGCGAGCAGGGCTTCGCCTCGTCCGCCCTGCAGATCAGCGACGTGCTGTGCGGCAGCCTGGGGGTGGGGGTGGCCGGCGTCGTGTTGCTGGCGCTGCATCGCGCCGGCACCAGCATGTCCACGGGCATAGTGGCCGCCAACATCCTGCTCGCCTCGGTCGCCGTGGTGGGGGCCGTCGCTGCCGGGCGGGCCCGGGCGCCTCGCGGTTAGGCTGAATGTGATGACGTATCTCGATCACGCGGCGACCACTCCGATGCTGCCCGAGGCCGCCGCGGCCCTGGCGGTTGCCCTCGGCGATCTCGGCAATGCCTCGTCGCTGCATGCCACCGGCCGCCGTGCCCGCCGGACAGCCGAGGAGTCCCGGGAGCGCTTCGCGGTCGCCATGGGCGCACGGCCGTCGGAGGTCGTCTTCACCTCCGGGGGCACCGAGAGCGACAACCTCGCCGTCAAGGGTCTCTACTGGGGGCGCCGGGCCGCTGATCCGCGCCGGCGGCGGGTGCTGGCCGCCGCCATCGAGCACCATGCCGTGCTCGACACCGTGGAATGGCTGGCCGAGCACGAGGATGCCGACGTCACCTGGCTCACCGTCGACGCGACCGGCTTGGTGCACCCGGACACGTTGCGGGCGGCGCTCGCTGCCGCTCCGGACACCGTCGCGCTGGTCAGCGTGATGTGGGCGAACAACGAGGTCGGCACGGTGCAGCCGATCGCCGAGCTCGCGGCGATCAGCAACGAGTACGCCGTGCCGTTCCATACCGACGCGGTGCAGATCGTGGGACAGCTGCCGGTCGACTTTGCGGCCAGCGGCGTGGACGCGATGACTGTCACCGGGCACAAGTTCGGCGGCCCGCTCGGGGCCGGCGCGCTGCTGCTGGCCCGCGACGCGCCGTGCACGCCGCTGCTGCACGGCGGCGGTCAGGAGCGCAACGTGCACTCCGGCACCCTCAACGTCCCGAGCATCGTCAGCCTGGCCGTCGCCGCCGAGGCCGCCGCGGCCGATCAGCCGGCCCGGGGGGCGCGGTTGGCCACCCTGCGCGACGACCTCATCCGCCGGGTGTGCGCCGCCGTGCCCGATGCGGTCCTCAACGGCCACCCTGTCCATCGCCTGCCAGGGAACGCGCACTTCTCCTTCCCGGGATGCGAGGGCGACGCCCTGCTGATGCTGCTGGACGCCCGCGGCATCGAGTGCTCGACCGGCTCGGCCTGCTCGGCCGGCGTCGCCCGCGCCAGCCACGTACTCCTCGCGATGGGCGCGGACGAGGAGCGAGCCCGAGGCTCGCTGCGGTTCTCGCTCGGGCATACCAGCACTCCCGGCGATGTCGATGCGTTGATCGAGGCGATCGGCCCGGTGGTGGAGCGCGCTCGGCGGGCCGGCATGGTGACGGCCCGCCGATGACGGTGAGGCCGGGCCGGTGAGGGTGCTGGCCGCGATGTCCGGAGGCGTGGACTCGGCCGTCGCCGCGGCGCTGGCCGTCGACGCCGGACACGAGGTGACCGGCGTACACCTGGCCCTGTCCCGATCGCCGGCGACCCTGCGGACCGGAGCCCGCGGATGCTGCACCGCTGAGGACGCGCGCGATGCCCGGCGCAGTGCAGACGTCATCGGCATCCCCTTCTACGTCTGGGATCTGGCCGAGCGCTTCGCCGAGGACGTGATCGAGGACTTCGTCGCCGAGTACGCCGCCGGCCGGACCCCCAACCCGTGCCTGCGGTGCAACGAGCGGATCAAATTCACCGCGGTGCTCGACCGGGCCCTCGCCCTGGGCTTCGACGCCGTCATCACCGGCCATCATGCGCGGCTTTCCGGCGGCGTGCTGCGGCGTTCGGTCGATGCCGCCAAGGACCAGTCGTACGTGCTGGCTGTGCTGACCGCCGACCAGCTGGCCCACGCCGTCTTCCCGCTCGGCGAGCTGACCAAATCCCAGGTGCGAGCCGAAGCGGCTCGGCGCGGGCTGTCCGTGGCCACCAAGCCCGACAGCCATGACGTCTGCTTCATCGCCGACGGCGACACGGCCGGCTTCCTCCGCCGGCGTATCGGTGCGCGGCCCGGCCCGATCCTCGACCCGGCCGGCGCGGTGGTCGGCCGGCACGAAGGCGCCTTCGCCTACACCATTGGTCAGCGCCGCGGCCTGGGCATCTCCGCGCCGGCCGCCGACGGCCGGCCCCGCTACGTGCTCGACATCTCACCGGTCGCCAACTCAGTCACCGTCGGCCCCGCCGAGGCGCTCGACGTCGACCAGGTGACGGCGGTCCGACCAATCTGGACGGGCGGGTCGGCGCCGGCTGTGCGCTTCGACGGGCTCGCCCAGCTCCGTGCGCACGGCGCTGTGGTGCCGTGCACGGCGTGGCCGGAGCGAGCGGACCTGTCGATCGACCTGCACGAGCCGGTCCGCGGGGTCGCCGCTGGCCAGGCGGTCGTCCTGTACGACGGCGACCGGGTGGTGGGCTCGGCGACGGTGGCGTCGACCCGGTCCGCGCTCGCGCCGCGATGACCGGCGGCAGCGCGGAACTGTCCGGACCGGTGGGCAGTGCTTCCGGACCGCTGGCCCTGCCTACGGGGGCCTCGACCGGCGTGGGATCGCTGCCCGGCGACGACCCCTACTCCGCGCTGCGGCTCGTCCTCGACCTGTGTCCGGACCTCGCGTTCCTGCCGGAGCTGCCGGCGCGGGGGCCCGGCGCCGGCCTCGTCGGTCGCGGCGCGTGCCTGCTCGCCGACCTGGCCGTCGACCTGCAACCCTCCGGCTGGCGGCTGGTCGACCGGCCCGGTCTGGACCAGCACCGGGCCCGGGACCTACTGGCGCGCGATCTCGATGCGCTCGAGGAGCTGGCCGGCGACTACAGCGGCCTGCTCAAGGTGGCGGCCGCCGGGCCGTGGACGCTCGCCGCGACGATCGAGCTGAACCGCGGCGACAAGGCATTGGCCGACTCCGGCGCCCGTCGCGACATCGGGGAGTCGCTGGCCGAGGGCCTCCGCCTGCACGTCGCAGACGTCCGGCGTCGGGTGCCGGGCGCGACCGTCCTGCTGCAGCTCGACGAGCCGTCGCTGCCGATGGTGCTGGCCGGGCACGTGCCGACCGCCAGCGGCTTCGACGTCCTGCGCGCGGTCGCCGAGCCGGTGGCGCAAGAGGTGCTTCGCATGGTGTTGACCGAGCCGGGAGCCTTCACCGTGGTGCACTGCTGCGCAGCCAAGGCACCACTCCGGCTGCTGCGGGGCGCCGGTGCGGATGCGCTCTCGCTCGATGCGGCGATGCTGTCGACCGCCGACGACGACGCCCTCGGCGAGGTGATCGAGGACGGCGCGGGGCTGCTGCTCGGGCTGGTGCCGAGCTCCGGTACGCCGCTGTCGCACCCCGCCGCTACGGTCACTCCGGTGCGAGACCTCTGGCAGCGGCTGGGCTTCCCCGCCGATGAGCTGGCCTCCGTCGTGGTGACCCCAGCCTGCGGTCTGGCCGGTGTCTCACCGGCGCAGGCCCGGGCCGTTCTGACGCGCTGCCGCGAGGCGGCGCAGGAGCTCGCCGAGACCGGCAGCGGGCCGACGTGACGGACCCGGCTGCGAGTCAGCGGCACAGTGAGCTGGCCCTCACGCTCGATGAGCACTCGTACCGATATCACGTCCTCGACCAGCCGACCGTCAGCGACTCCGAGTACGACGCCCTGATGCGCGAGCTGGGCGCGCTCGAGGAGCAGCACCCCGGCCTTCGTACGCCGGACTCGCCGAGCCAGAAGGTCGGCAATACGTACTCCACGCTGTTCACGCCGGTCGAGCACCTCGAGCGGATGCAGAGCCTGGACAACTGCTTCAGCACCGAGGAGCTGGCTGCCTGGGCGCTGCGGGCCGAGCGTGAGGTCGGTGCCGGCGTCGGCTACCTGTGCGAGCTCAAGATCGACGGGCTGGCGGTGGCGCTGGTCTACGAGGACGGCCGGCTCGTGCGCGCGGCGACCCGCGGCGACGGCCGGACCGGTGAGGACGTCACCAACAACGTCAAGACCATCGGCGTCGTCCCGACCCGGCTCATCGGGACCGACGTGCCGGCCCTGCTCGAGGTACGCGGCGAAGTCTATTTTCCGGTCGCGGCTTTCGACGAGCTCAATGCGGGCCTGGTTGCTGCGGGAAAGGCGCCATTTGCCAATCCGCGCAACGCCGCCGCGGGCTCGTTGCGGCAGAAGGACCCGCGGGTGACCGCGTCGCGGCCGCTGAGATATGTCGTGCACGGGTTCGGGGCCCGCCGGGGGTTCGACCCGCCGACGCAATCGGAGGCTTATCAGGAGATGGGCGGCTGGGGGCTGCCGGTCAGCGACCGGGTGCGCGTCGTGCCGGATCTGGCTGCGGTCGGAGAATATCTCGCCTATTACGGCCAGCACCGGCACGACGTCTCGCACGAGATCGACGGAGTCGTGGTCAAGATCGACCGGCTGGTGCTGCAGCGGCGGCTGGGCTCCACGAGTCGGGCGCCGCGGTGGGCGATCGCGTTCAAGTATCCGCCCGAGGAGGTCACGACCAAACTGCTAGACATCGACGTCAACGTCGGGCGGACCGGCCGGGTCACGCCTTTCGGGGTGATGGCACCGGTACGGGTGAGCGGCTCGACCGTCTCGCTGGCCACGTTGCACAACGCACAGGAGGTGGCCCGCAAGGGGGTGTTGATCGGCGACACCGTGGTGCTGCGCAAGGCCGGGGACGTCATTCCGGAGATCGTCGGACCGGTGGCCGCATTGCGTGACGGCTCCGAGCGTCCCTTTGCGATGACGACGCACTGCCCGGTCTGCGGCACCGAATTGCGGCCGGATAAGGAAGGCGACGTCGACCTGCGCTGCCCCAACAATCGCTCGTGCCCCGCCCAGCTGCGGGAGCGGCTGTTCCACGTGGCCGGTCGCGGCGCATTCGACATCGAGGTGCTGGGGTTCAAGGCCGGCGCCGCATTGTTGGACTGCGGGCTGGTGGCCGACGAAGGCGACCTTTTCGCGTTGACCGCTGAGCAGCTGCGCACGTGCCGGTTCTTTGTCCGTGACGACGGCGAGCTGACGGAGAATGCGACGAAACTGCTGGCGAACTTCGCTGCGGCCAAGGAACGGCCGCTGTGGCGGGTGCTCGTGGCGCTGTCCATCCGGCACGTCGGGCCGACCGCGGCCCAGGAACTGGCCCGGCACTTCCGCTCGCTCGACCGGATCGCCTCGGCCGCCGAGTCTGAGCTCGCGGCGGCTGACGGCGTCGGGCCTACGATCGCCGCGGCGGTACGTGAATGGTTCGCCGTCGACTGGCACGGTGAGGTCGTCGACAAGTGGCGCGCGGCCGGTGTGCGGCTGGCCGAGGATGCCGGCGACGACGCCCCTCGCCCGCTCGAGGGGCTCACGCTGGTGGTGACCGGCTCGCTGGAGACCTTCAGCCGCGATAGCGCGATCGCGGCCGTGCAGGCGCGCGGGGGAAAGGTGACCGGCTCTGTGTCGAAGAAGACGAGCTACGTCGTGGTGGGGGACGCGCCGGGATCGAAGTACGACAAGGCCGTGCAGCTGGGCGTGCCGGTGCTCAATGAGGCGCGCTTCAGCCTATTGCTCGAGCAGGGGCCGGAGGCCGTTGCGGTGGACCCGTCGGCCTGACCTTTTTGGACCGCTCTTGGTCGGTCAGGACTCGAGTTGTGCGCGGGCTTGTTTGACTTGGATGGCGACGGGTGGGGAGGTGCGGGTGATCGCGCCGTCGATGGGGACGGTGCCGAGTCCGCCAATGGTGGCGGTGGCGGCCCAGGTGACGGTGACGCTGAGCTGGTGAGGGCCGGTCTGGGTGAAGGTGTGGGAGGCGTAGTAGTCGGGTTCGGTGCGTGGGCTGTGGCCGGATTGGTAGGCGCGGCCGGGGTAGTTGGTGGTGAGGACGGCGGTGCTGTCGACTTGCCAGGTCCAGCTGGTGGCGCGGACGGCTACGGCGACTCCGATCGGGGCGCCGGCGTCGACGAAGAACTTCTTGGCGGCGGTTCGTGGTCCTTCGGCGCGCATGATCGTGGGGAGCTGGACGAGTGCTAGCCCGCCGCCGGGTTGCAGGATCAGCCGGGCGCTCGGTGGGACCAGCTGGTCGGCCAGCAGCCGCACTTTGGCCAGGATCGCGTCAAGGGAAATTGGACGCTCGCCGTTACCAATGCAAATGTGGCCAGTGCCGATGTAAGCTCCCGCTCCTTCTCGGACAAATGAACGATACGGAACACCGGCCTCCCCAGTCCCTGTGGTGCACACATAGCCGCTCGTGGCGTTACCGCACGCGTTCTCGGCTCCCCTCGTACCGGGATGGTATGAGCATTCCGGGACTATCCGCCAAACGCAGTCGGTGCAGCTTTTATCGCCACCAAGCAGGGTTCGAGCGCCACCATGCCCGTCCGAGACGACGATTTGCTGTCCGTGCACTGCGTGAGGATCCGCATGGACGTGCGGACAACTAATGCAAGGACCATCCGATGCTGCGATTGCGCCGCTGGCCGGCGCAGCGATGACGGCGGCGAGAAGCGCCAACGTCACAGCTACGAGTCGCCGCCTAATTGATGGATACAAGGCTTACCTTCCACGAGCCGTCACGCTTAATCATATCAACGGAGGCTGATTGAGGACTTTGGTCGGCGGCGAAAGTTTGCAAGGTCTTACCCGCCTTATCAACAAAGACGGCTTTATTTCGTCTATATAGAACGGTCGCAAATCCCGCACTCGGGGAAGTTATCGTCGGACGAGCCACCCCATTAATAACGTAATATGTTGAAGAAACGGCTCTCCCCCCTTTCCAAACCCGCTCAATGTTGGTTATTGCAGCAAGGCACTGGCAAGTTGGCGCAACTAATGATCGAAGTCTCGCCGTATTTCCCGTGCTTACCGCCCGATTGCTTTCCGCGAAGTAGTCCCGGGCCAGGGCGGCGATCTGCTGGACGTCGGTGCCATGCGGCCGGGGCGACGGCGATGCCGACGGGGACGGCGCGGCGGGCGGGGACGGCGTAGGAGACGCCAACGGGCTCGGTAGCGGTGGCAGGGTCGACGGCTTCCCCGCTTGGGCGGTGCATCCGCTCAACACCACCAGCGCGACAACAGAAACAGCCCTGCCCCCGTGAATCATGCGGGGAATGTAACTGCGGCGAGGGCGGCGAGCAGCACCTCAACGGCTGCCTGTGGATAAACTCGACCGGCCGCCCACCAGGCATCGACACAGCGTGACCGGGCGCCGCCTCTAGACTCGTCCGCGTGCCGATAACCCGCGACGAGGTCGCGCACCTCGCCCGCCTGGCCCGGCTGGCCGTCAGCGCCGAGGAGCTCGACGTGTTCGCCGGCCAGCTCGACGTCATCCTCGGCGCGGTGGCCAGGGTCGGCGAGGTCGCCGCCGACGACATCCCCCCGACGACGCACGCCGTGCCGCTGACCAACGTCCTTCGTCCCGACGAGGTGCGCCCGTCGCTCGACCGGGATGCTGTCCTGAGCCAGGCCCCCAGCGCCGAGGACGGCCGCTTCCGCGTGCCCAGAATTCTCGACGATGAGGACGTCCTGTGACCGACCTCATTCGGCTCAGCGCCGCGGAGACGGCCCGGAAGATCGCCGACGGCGAGGTCAGCGCGCGAGAGGTGACCCAGGCCCACCTGGACCGGATCGCTGAAGTCGACGACCGCGTTCACGCTTTCTTGACCGTTGACAACGAAGGCGCCCTGAAAGCCGCGCAGGCAGTGGACGATGCCCGCGCGAAAAAGGAAAGCCAGGGCCCGCTGGCCGGCGTACCGCTCGCGCTCAAAGACGTGGTCGTCACCAAAGATCTGGAGACGACCTGCGGCTCGCGGATCCTGAAAGGCTGGGTGCCGCCCTACGACGCCACGGTGACCCGGAGGCTTCGCGAGGCCGGAATCGTGATCCTGGGCAAGACGAACATGGACGAATTCGCCATGGGCTCGTCGACGGAGAATTCGGCATTCGGGCCGTCGCGCAATCCGTGGGATCTCGACCGGGTCCCGGGCGGATCGTCGGGCGGATCGTCGGCGGCGGTCGCGGCGTACGAAGCACCATTGGCCATTGGCACCGACACCGGCGGGTCCATCCGGCAACCGGCCGCCGTGTGCGGGCTGGTTGGCGCGAAACCGACCTACGGCGGGGTGTCGCGCTACGGCCTCATCGCCTTTTCGTCCAGCCTCGACCAGGCCGGGCCGCTGGCCCGAACGGTCGAGGATGCGGCCCTGCTGCACCAGGCGATTGCCGGCCACGACCCGGCCGACTCGACTAGCATCGACGCGCCGGTGCCGGCGATCGTCCAAGCCGCTCGGGACGGCAAGCGCGGCGACCTCGCCGGCATCACGATCGGCGTGGTGAGCGAGCTGGGCGGTGCGGGCTACGAGGACGGCGTCACCCGGGCATTCGCCGACGCCATCAAGCGACTCCAGCACGCCGGCGCCACCCTCGTGGAGGTGTCCTGTCCGCATTTCGCGTACGCGCTGCCGGCCTATTACCTCATTGCGCCCAGCGAGTGCTCGTCCAACTTGGCTCGCTTCGACGCGGTCCGCTACGGGTTGCGCGCCGGCGACGACGGCGACCGCGGCATGGAAGAGGTCATGTCGCTGACCCGCGAGCAGGGCTTCGGCGCCGAGGTCAAGCGCCGCATCATTCTCGGCACCTATGCGCTTTCGAGCGGATATTACGACGCCTATTACGGCCAGGCACAGAAGGTCCGCACACTCATCACCCGCGACTTCGCGCAGGCATTCGAGACCTGCGACGTCCTCATCTCGCCGACCACGCCGACCGTCGCCTTCCGGATCGGGGAGCGCGCCGACGACCCGATGGCCATGTACGCAGCCGACCTGTGCACGCTCCCCGCCTCCCTGGCCGGGCTGCCCGCATTGTCCGTGCCGTGCGGGCTTTCGCAGGGATTGCCGGTGGGCCTGCAGGTCATGGCCCCGGCGCTGGCCGACGACCGCATCTATCGGGTCGCCGCGACGCTGGAGGCGTCGTACGGAGAAGCAAAGGGGCCGGACCTGTGACCTACGACGACATCGTCGCACGCTATGAGCCGGTGATCGGCCTAGAGACCCACGTCGAGTTGGGCACGGCGTCGAAGATGTTCTGCGGCTGCTCGACGACCTTCGGCGGCGAGCCGAACACCCAGACCTGCCCTGTCTGCCTCGGCCTGCCCGGCGCCCTGCCGGTGGCCAATGCCATGGCCATCGAGTCGACCATCCGCATCGGGCTGGCGCTGAACTGCGCCATCTCCCCGTGGTGCCGCTTCGCCCGCAAGAACTACTTCTATCCCGACATGCCGAAGAACTTCCAGATCAGCCAGTTCGACGAGCCGCTGTGCACCGACGGCTGGCTCGACGTCGACGTGAACGGCGCCACCGTACGGGTCGGCATCGAGCGCGTGCACCTCGAAGAAGACACCGGAAAGAGCCTGCACGTCGGCGGCTCGACCGGCCGCATCCACGGCGCCACTCATTCGCTCGTCGACTACAATCGGGCCGGCATTCCGCTCGTCGAGGTGGTCACCAAGCCGGTCGAGGGGACCGGCACCATGGCCCCGGAGGTGGCCAAGGCCTACGTCACCGAATTGCGCGACATCTTGCGCAGCCTGGGAGTTTCCG
>JAABUW010002686.1_pt1:25000-26604 | contig 26604 bp, 22 predicted proteins | sample 5560081 | NCBI WGS metagenome assembly JAABUW01 (sample SAMN10711882, study PRJNA513363) | rock metagenome | isolation source: Antarctica rocks | place: Antarctica: Victoria Land, Knobhead sud | reverse complement strand
TCTCGCCCTCGCCTTAGGGGCCGGCTCACCCTGCGCGGATTAACCTTGCGCAGGAACCCTTGGACTTTCGGCGACAGGGTTTCTCACCCTGTTTGTCGCTACTCATGTCAGCATTCGCACTTCCGATACCTCCAGGGCCGGTCACCCGATACCCCTTCACAGGCCTACGGAACGCTCCGCTACCGCAGCGAGAGTTGCTAAACTCTGCGCCACCCGCAGCTTCGGTACGTGGTTTGAGCCCCGTTACATCTTCGGCGCAGGATCTCTATTAGACCAGTGAGCTATTACGCTTTCTTTAAAGGATGGCTGCTTCTAAGCCAACCTCCTGGTTGTTTTGGAGTTCCCACATCCTTTCCCACTTAACCACGATTTGGGGACCTTAGCTGGCGGTCTGGGCTGTTTCCCTCTCGACAATGGACCTTAGCACCCACCGTCTGTCTGCCGCGCTAAACTCCCGGGTATTCGGAGTTTGGTTGGGTTTGGTAAACCTTTGGGGTCCCCTAGCCCATCCAGTGCTCTACCCCCCGGGGTCAACACACGACGATCTACCTCAATAGATTTCGCGGAGAACCAGCTATCTCCGAGTTTGATTGGCCTTTCACCCCTAGCCACAGCTCATCCCCGACTTTTTCAACAGGCGTGGGTTCGGCCCTCCAGTGGGTGTTACCCCACCTTCAGCCTGGCCATGGCTAGATCACTCGGTTTCGGGTCTTCTGCCGGCAACTCAGCGCCCTATTCAGACTCGCTTTCGCTGCGCCTCCACCTAACGGCTTAAGCTCGCTGCCAACAGAAACTCGCTGACCCATTATACAAAAGGTACGCCGTCACCGCACACCACTCACATGGCGCGGCCCCGACTGCTTGTAGGCATTTGGTTTCAGGTCTATTTCACTCCCCTCATCGGGGTGCTTTTCACCTTTCCCTCACGGTACTTGTTCACTATCGGTCACCAGGGAGTATTTAGGCTTGGAGGGTGGTCCCCCCATGTTCAGACAGGATTTCACGTGTCCCGCCCTACTCAAGGATCCCTGCAAATCGACACATACGGGGCTATCACCCGCTCAGGCCGGCCTTTCCATGCCGTTCCGCTTCACTTGCAAAAACCACTGGCCTGCTCCGCTTTCGCTCGCCACTACTCGCGGAATCTCGGTTGATGTCTGTTCCTCCAGGTACTGAGATGTTTCAGTTCCCCGGGTTCGCCTCATGATCCTATGTATTCAAACCATGATACCCCATAAGGGTGGGTTGCCCCATTCGGACACCTAGGGATCAACGCCCGCTCGCGGCTCCCCCTAGATTTTCGCAGCGTGCCACGTCCTTCATCGCCTCCTGGTGCCAAGGCATCCACCAAATGCCCTTCTCATACTCAAACCCACACACGCAAAACCCCGCCACAGATCACCCGCAGCCAAGCCCCACGCATGCTTCCAAAGAAAAACCTCGCCATGCACAGGAACCATCCACACCCAAAACACAGTGCTTCAAAATCCCCGTCCCACAACAAAGCCTAGCCACTCAGCACACACTTCTACGCTCTGAACCCTGTAACGCCCGCTAAAACCCTTGCTTTAGCGCCGCCAAAGCCCTCGCCTCAGCGCAGCCAG
>JAABUW010002686.1_pt1:0-20000 | contig 26604 bp, 22 predicted proteins | sample 5560081 | NCBI WGS metagenome assembly JAABUW01 (sample SAMN10711882, study PRJNA513363) | rock metagenome | isolation source: Antarctica rocks | place: Antarctica: Victoria Land, Knobhead sud | reverse complement strand
GCCGATCACCGGGTCAAGCTTGCCGTCGCGCGCCAGGGCCGTCACATCGCGAGCGTACTTCTTCAACGCGTCGAACCCGGCTTCCGCGTTCGGACTGTCCACCTTACGGCCCTTGCGGAGATCGATCACAGCCTTTTCCAACGCCAGTGGCGTCGCGCCGGCGCTGCGCAATGCACGGGCGGCAGGCGTATCGCTGGCGGCGAGCGCTAGCAGAAGACGGTCCTGCGCGACATACTCATCCCCGGCCTTGGTCGCGGCCTGCTGGGCCGCGTCCAGCACGCGCACCAAGTCGGGCGTAGCCTGTGGCTGGCCAGCGCCCGCACCTTGCACCTTTGGAATGCGCGATACCTCCGCATCCACCGCCTGCTTGGCAATTTGCGGGTCGCCCGCCGCTGCCCGGATCAGGCCGGCGGCGGCACCCTCCTCGTCGTCGAGCAGGGCCTTCAACAGGTGTTCGGGCGTCAGGCGCTGATTGAACTCGCGCACCGCAATGGTCTGCGCCGCTTGCAGGAAGCCTCGTGCGCGCTCGGTAAATTTCTCGATGTCCATGTCCACATTCCTTTTGTCAGGCAACGAGCACGGGGAATGCTGCTTAACCGGCCGCTGCCGTGAAGTCCTTAACTATCAAATGGGAAAGGCCATCGGACGGCTCAAGCTGCCAAGACCGTGCTGGCTCGATCGCCGACGACCACCTCAACCGCCACGCGCAGGCTTCTGAAACTGCCGGGTTCCCCGACGAATGCACCCTTGACGGGCACAGCCTGTTTAGGGGTGCGTGCCGAGCAGACGCGGATCAAGTTATAACCAGCAACCAGACCGTTGGTGGGGTCGAACTCCACCCAGCCGGCGCCGGGTAGATAAACGGCAACCCAGGCGTGGGTCGCACTGTCACCAACAACGGGAGCGGGGTTGTTGGCCGAGTGTTCATTATAAAGATAGCCGCTGACGAATCGAGCTGCGAGGCCAAGGGACCGCACCGCCTCCATCATCAGCAACGCGAAGTCGCGGCAGGCGCCGGAGCGAGTCTCCAGGGTTACGGTCGGCTCCTTCGTGCCGGCTTCGGCGCGGGCGGCGTAGGTAAAATCGGCCTTGATGGCCTTTGTCATGGCGATCAGCATGTCCATCGTGCGGGTAGGGCCAGCCTTGTTCAAGAAGCCGTGCGCCCAGGCGTCAACGATGTGGGCCGGGTCGGGGTGGTGACGTTCCAACGTGCTGGCCAGATCTGGCGCCTCATGGGATGGATAGCTGAACGGATAGAACTCGGCCGCTGGATCGAGCGGCAGGTCGGAGACGGCCGGAAAATGATCGAGGTCGAGCGTCGATACGATGCGCAGCATATCCGTCCGCGCGTCCTCCCATTCGAGGTAACAGACCGAGTTGCCGAATACATCATGGGCCCAGCGCGTTTTGCTGGGCGGCGGCGTGACGGTCAGGGTGGCATCCCGCAGGCGCAGATCGTGGCTATCCCGCGGCCGGAGCATCATCCTGTGGGTCGTGAGATGCACCGGCTGATGATAGGTATACTCGGTCGAATGGGCGATGCGAACGTGGGTCACGGCGGTTAGAACACCCGAAGATCATGAGCAGGACGCTGCGCATGACGCTCTCCGAAGGAGGACGTTCCCGAAGTGCCGTCTAACGGGGGCGTGTTCCCGAAGGCACCTGCTACGCCGCAGCCTTCGGACGCCAGCGCTGCATCGCTCCATCCAGCCGACGCCGGAGGCGCCCGATCCGTCCGACCCCCGCCAGCCTCCGGTCGAGGAACGCGAGCGTAGGCGCGTCGTCGTCGCTGCTGTCGCCGAGCCAATACAGCAAGGTTGCGCCATACACCCCGGCCAGGATTGCGCGTTTGCTATACCAACTGAAATCAACCGAGCCGTCCCCGGCCGTGTGCCAAATGGTGTCGACGGTTCGCGCCGTGCACCGCAGAGCCAGACCCGTGTTTCCCGGCACGGCCAAGATCGCCAGCGCGCGGCGGACCGCCTCCTTATCGGGACGATTCTGCTCCAGCCGCAGCGCGATGATCGCCCTGACCCGTGCCGAAGGCCTTAGGCTCGACACATCGGCGGCGATGGCGCCCTGCTCCATCCAGCGGTCGCCGAGGTCGCAATAGGCCTCGATCATGTCGGTGGAGCCGCCGGGGAACAGCAGGTCGGCGTCCGGCCCGGCGGCCGCGCGCAACGCGGCGATGGTCCAACCGTCGAACGGGACGTTGGGCAGCAATGCCTCGATGGCGGCGTCGCGCTCGGCGCTGCGTTCGGGAGGATGGAACATGGAGCGGGGCCCTTTACCGGGAGGCGCTGGCGCGGGCCAGCTCCTCGTTGAAGCCGAATAGGCGGAAGTCGGTCATGCGCATGGGATACAGGATGCCGTCCAGGTGGTCGTTCTCGTGCTGCACGACGCCGGCGTGGAAGCCGCTGGCGTCGGCGCCGACCGTATTGCCGTCCGTGTCGACGCCGTGATAGCGCACCCGGACATGGCGTGGCACGGCGGCACGCATGCCCGGAATGGACAGGCAGCCCTCCCACCGGAGCACCATGTCCTCGCCGAGCAGCTCGACCTCCGGATTGATCACGACGGTATTGCCCATCTCGCTGTCGCCCTCGCTTTCCGTGGTGCGGCCGGGCGGCACGCGGAACACGAACAACCGCAGCGGCACGTGCACCTGGGGCGCGGCGAGGCCGGCGCCCTGCGCGTCCTCCATGGTCTCGATCATGTCGGCCACCAAGCGCCGGATCTCGGGCGCGCCTGGGTCGGCGACAGGAGCGGCGCGGGTCAGCAGGACCGGGTGGCCCATGCGGGCGATTTTCAGGATGGCCATGGCGTCCTCAATAGGTTGCAGCAAGATTGGCACGGGTTGCAGCAGGCCTGGAATGCAGTTGGTGTGGCAAAAGGCTTTGGCGAGCCGTCAAGACGGTGCTATATCTCCGGCTCCCGCGGCGCAGGCTGACAGGAAACCCTTTATCATGCCCATACCTGGGTGTGCCCCAGGCAAGAGGAGAAAGCGGCCAAGTGCAGGTTCTCGTTCGTGACAACAATGTCGATCAGGCGCTGAAAGCGCTCAAGAAGAAGATGCAGCGCGAGGGCGTGTTCCGCGAGATGAAACTGCGACGGCACTATGAGAAACCTTCGGAACGCCGAGCCCGTGAGGCTGCCGAGGCCGTGCGCCGCGCCCGCAAGATGGAACGCAAGCGGCTGGAGCGCGAGGGGTTCTAACCTCTTTTTGGCTAGCTTGAAGTTATGAAATCGCGGCCCGGGCTCCCGCCCGCTGGCCGCGATTTGCGTTTTGGAGCCGTCCAGCGACGCCGGCTTACACTCCCCCTGCCCAGGCGCTGTTTCCCCACTCCATGACGAATTGACGGATTTGTGATCAGCCTTGCTGCCACCGTTCCAAGCCGCTCGCGCCAGAGTTTGTGCAGCGTTTAGCCGCCTGCGTTGCAACGGATGCAACATGAAAATGCTGCACTGCCAAAGAAATGCCTTTTTTGGCTTGTTAACCGTCTATAGGAAATCTGAGGAGAAGCCTAACGATGCGTATCGCGCAAATCGCGCCGCTACATGAGGCGGTCCCCCCGAAGCTTTATGGCGGGACGGAGCGTGTCGTCTCATTCCTGACCGAGGAACTGGTCGCGCAGGGCCACGACGTCACGTTGTTCGCCAGCGGCGACTCCGTGACATCGGCGAAGCTCAAATCGGTCTGGCCGCGCGCCCTCCGCCTTGACCCGGGGATCCGCGACCCGATAGCCCCGCACATGCTGCTGATGGAGGCTGTGCGACGTCAGGTGGACGAGTTCGACGTACTGCATTTCCACATGGATTACTGGCCGTTCAGCCTGTTTGGCCGGCAGCGCACGCCGTTCGTGACCACCATGCATGGCCGGCTCGACCTGACCGAGCTGCAGCCGGTGTTCGACATGTTCCCGAACGCGCCGATCGTGTCGATCAGCGACGCGCAACGCCGGCCGTTGCCGCAGGCTCGATATGTCGCGACCGTGCATCATGGCTTGCCGGCCAACCTGCTGACCCCGCAGCCGGGGCCGAAAGACTACCTGGCGTTCCTGGGCCGGATCGCGCCGGAAAAGGGGCCAGACCGCGCCATCCGCATCGCTCGCGCCTGTGGCGTTCCGCTTAAGATCGCCGCCAAGGTGGATCGGGCCGATCAGGTCTATTTCGATAGCGTCATCCGGCCGATGCTCGCCGGTGGCGGCGTGGAGCTGATCGGCGAGATCAACGACGCGCAGAAGCCGGAATTCCTGAGCGGCGCCATGGGGCTGCTGATGCCGATCGACTGGCCCGAGCCGTTCGGCCTGGTGATGATCGAGGCCATGGCCTGTGGCACCCCGGTCGTCGCGTTCAACCGTGGCTCGGTCCCCGAGATCATCGAGGACGGGGTAAGCGGGTACATCGTTGAGGACGAGATGGGCGCCATGGCAGCGGTGAACCGCCTGTCCAAGCTGTCCCGCAACACCGTCCGGCAGCGCTTCGATACGCGGTTCACCGCACGGCGCATGGCGGAGGACTATCTGAGCATCTATCGCTCGCTGGCCGGCGAGGAGCGGTCGGTGCTGCGCGCCATCCGCTGAGGATGCAGGGCTGTCCATGAACCGGACAGCCCTTCTTACCGCTAAAACCGCTCGTCCGAGCCATTCTGGTCGAACAGCTGGTTGGCAGCGCGCATTGTCGAGACGTTTGCCATGCGCAAGTAGGGCATATTCGCCAGGCGTTGCAGAACCAGTTCGCCTGGCTGGGTAAATACCGGACTTCCAAGCAGGGCAATGGCGGCGGGCTGGTCCCCAGCAGCCAGTGCATTGCCCGCTGCCGCCAAGTGGTCCACCACGGCCTGGGACGATGTGCCCGGCACCACGCCCAATGCCGCACGGACCTCTTGCCTCCCTTCGAGCAGCTGCTCCTTCGTGATGGCGGAAATGTTGGACCACCGCGGGCTCGTATAGAGTTGCCCGGCGATGTAATCCATCGAAGCAGCAGCCCGCGCGGCCTCAATGGGGCGGCCACGGGTGCGCCCACTATCGGCAAAGGCCCATTGTGCCTGGTTCACGGCCGTCACATCCGGATCGAAGCCGCCGCCGAGCGCGCCGGGTGCGAGCCGCGCCGTGTCCGGCACCACCGGATGCAACCCGCCTGCGCACGCCACTGGAAGCAAGCATGTCGCGACCAGCAATACCATACGAAACATATGCTCTTCCCGTCTATGAGCCCTATAAATGGGGCATCAGGACGCGGAGCGAAGTCCCGTGCGGTAACGTGAAGCGAGGTCGGCATAGTGCGCCGCATTCTCGTCCAGCCGTGCCCGCTCCTCGTCCGGCATATCCCTTATCTTGCGCGCCGGGACACCGGCCCAAAGCTCCTGCCGGCCCAGCCGCTTGCCCGGCGTGAGCAAGGCACCGGCGGCCAGCATGCCCCCCTCCTCGATCACGGCGCCGTCCAGCACGGTCGCGCCCATGCCGACGAAGGCGCGGTCATGCAGCCGGCACGCATGAATGATCGCCGCGTGGCCGATCGTCACGTCGTCGCCGATCAGGCACATCCACTCCTCGCCGGCGTTCACGTGCACGATGGTGCCGTCCTGGATATTGCTGCGCGCGCCCACTCTGATCTGGTTGGTGTCGCCCCGCAGCACACAGCCGAACCACACGCTGCTGCGCACGCCCAGCCAGACGTTGCCGATCACCGTCGCATTCGGCGCCACCCAGGCATCCGTGGCGAGCGTGGGAGCCATGCCCTCCAGCGAATAGAGCGGGCCCATCGGATCAACCGGCATCGGCCATCTCCCGTAGCACTACTTGGTCGAGACCCAGCATCAGGCGCAGGTTCTGCACGGCCGCACCGGATGCGCCTTTGCCCAGGTTGTCCAATTGCGCGACCAAGACGGCCTGGCCATAGGCGTCGTTGCCGAATACCCGCAGCTCCATCCCGTCGGTGTCGTTCAACGAGGTCGGTTCCAGGGTGCCAGTGGGCTCGGGCGGCAGGACCCGCACCAACGGGCTTTCGCGATAGTGGCCGGCGATGGCGTCATGCAGGTCGGTCATGCGCGGGCGGCCCGGCAGCGTGTCCAAATGCAACGGCACCGATACCAGCATGCCTTGGCGCGTATGCACGACGGAGGGCACGAAGATCGGCCGCCGGGTCAGCCGGGCGTGGAATTGCAACTCGGGCACATGCTTATGTTCGAGGCCAAGGGCATACAGCTCGAACGCCGGGCCACCCTCGGCCTCATGCGCCTCGATCATGACGCGGCCCCCGCCGGAATAGCCGCTGACGGCGTTCACCGACACTGGATGTTCCGGCGGCAGCAAGCCGGCATCCACCAGCGGACGCAGCAGCGCGATGGCGCCGGTCGGGTAGCAGCCGGGATTGGCTACCCGGGGTGCCTGGGCGATCCGGGCCGGCTGGCTGGGCGACAGCTCGGGAAAGCCATAGGTCCAGCCGGGATCACAGCGATGCGCGGTGCTGGCATCCAGCAGCTTCGGTGCGCGGGCGCCCAGGCTGGCCGCAAGCGCAGTGCTTTCCCGCGCCGCCGCATCCGGCAGGCACAGCACGACAAGGTCGACCGACGCCATCAAGTCACGACGCGCGTCGGCATCCTTGCGGCGGGCTGGATCGATGCTACGGATGACCACGCCAGGCATGGCGGCCAAGCGATCGCGAATGCCCAGGCCCGTCGTGCCCGCCTCCCCATCGATGAACACGGTAGCATCTGCCATGGCAATCCTCCTGCTTTCACTATGGTCGGGTCGCATGGGGCCAAAAAGCAAGGGGCGGCCCGATGCGGACCGCCCCCCTGATACAAACGTGGATGGGAATACGGTTACCGCTTGCTGAACTGGAAACTGCGGCGGGCCTTGGCCTTGCCGTACTTCTTGCGCTCCACCACGCGGCTGTCACGGGTCAGGAAACCCGCGAGCTTCAATACGCCGCGCAGGTCGGGCTCGTAGTAGGTCAGCGCGCGGCTGATGCCATGGCGCACCGCGCCGGCCTGGCCGGACAGGCCGCCGCCGTTGCAGGTGCAGAACACGTCGAACTGGTTGTAGCGGTCGGTGACCAAGAACGGCTGGGTGATCAGCATCCGCAGCACGGGGCGGGCGAAATACTGGGTGACGCGCTTGCCATTGACGCTGATCTCGCCCTTGCCCGGCTTGATCCACACGCGGGCGATCGCGTTCTTGCGGCGGCCGGTGGCGTAGCTGCGGCCCAGCGCATCGCGCTTGGCCTCCCGCCTCGGCGCATCGCTGGTGACGACCGCCGCGGCGACCGCGAGGTCCTTGAGGTCCGCCAGCGTGCGGGTCGGCGCTTCGGTCTGCGTGTCGGACATGGTCAGACCCTCTTGTTCTTGGGGTTCATGGCGGCGACGTCCAGCGACTTCGGCTGCTGGCCATCATGCGGGTGGGCGCCGCCGGCATAGATATACAGGTGCCGCATCTGCTGACGCTGCAGCGGGCCGCGGGTGATCATGCGCTCGACGGCCTTCTCGATCACACGCTCGGGATGCTTGCTCTCCAGCCGCTGCCGGATGCTGCGGCCCTTGATCCCGCCGGGATAGCCCGTGTGGTAATAGAGAATGCTCTGGTCGGCCTTGTTGCCGGTCACGCGCACCTTCTCGGCGTTCACGACGACGACGTTGTCCCCGCAATCGACATGGGGGGTGAACTGCGGCTTGTGCTTGCCGCGCAGGCGCTGAGCGATGATCGAAGCCAGCCGTCCGAGCACGAGCCCGTCGGCGTCGATCAGGGTCCAGCCCTTGCTCACCTCGGCGGGCTTGAGCGAGAGGGTCGTCTTCATCGTATGTGTCCCAACTGGATCAGAACGGCGCCTATGCTCCGAAACCCAAGCGGGGTCAAGCATTTTAGGCTGTGGTAATATAATACCACAAATTTGCCGGCCCGAATTCGAGGCGTTAGGATACGGCAATGGACAGCCCGGTTTACGTCATAGGCGCCAGTGGCCGGTCCGGCACGGCGCTGTGCCGTTCGCTGCTGGCAGACGCCATTCCCTATGTGCCCGTCGTCCGCAACGCCGCGCGCTGGGCGGCCACGGGGCTGCCGGGCAGTCCGCGGGTCGCCGACCTTACCAAAAGCAGCCTGCGCGCGGCGCTGAGTGCCTCATCCCGCGTCGTGTCCTGCGCGCACGCCCGGCACATCCCCGCCATCCTGGCCGCCGCCACCGAGGCCAGTCGTTTCGTATTCCTTGGCAGCACGCGCAAGTTCACCCGATGGCCGGACGCCCATGGCCGCGGCGTGCTGGCCGGCGAGGCCGCGTTCCTCGCCTCCGGCCGGTCCGGCGTCCTGCTGCATCCCACCATGATCTACGGGACGGCCGGCGAGGGCAACGTGCAGCGCCTGGCCGCTCTGCTGCGCCGCCTGCCCCTTGTTCCGTTGCCCGGCGGCGGGCGCTCGCTGGTGCAGCCGATCCACCAGTCCGACGTGACCCGCAGCCTGCGTGCGGCGCTGGAGGTGGACTGGGCCGGGCCGCGCGCCATGGTGATCGCCGGGCCGGAAGCCGTGGCCTATGCCGAGTTCGTCCGCGCCGTCGCCAGGGCGGCCGGGTTGCGCGTGCCCTGGATCATACCGGTTCCGCCCGCTTTGCTGCGCGTGTTGTCGCCGTTGACGGCATTGCCGGGCTTGCCGCGGGTCCGTGGCAATGAGCTGCGCCGGCTGATGGAGGACAAGGCGTTCCCAATCGACGCCATGCGGCGCACGCTGCACGTCGACCCCATATCATTACCCGCCGGCTTGGCGCTGACCTTCGAAAGACCCTGACATGCCCGTCATCAACCGCATCGCCGAGTTCCACTCCGACATGACGGAGTGGCGCCGCGACCTGCACCGCCATCCGGAGCTTGCGTTGAAGGAGACCCGGACCTCGGGCGTCGTGCAGGAGCATCTGCGGGCGTTCGGCGTCAACGAGGTGCACACCGGGCTGGCCGGCACCGGCGTTGTCGGCGTGATCCGCGGCACGCAAGCTCCGGCCGAGGGCGCACGCAGCGCAATCGGGTTGCGCGCCGACATGGATGCGCTGCCGATCCACGAGGAGACCGGCGCCGAGTGGGCCAGCCAGGTGCCCGGCGTGATGCATGCCTGCGGCCATGACGGCCACACGACGATGCTGCTGGGCGCCGCGCGCTATCTGGCGGAAACGCGCAACTTCGCCGGCACCGTCTATGTCATCTTCCAGCCAGCGGAGGAGAACAAGGGCGGCGGGCGAATGATGGTCGAGCAGGGCTTGTTCGAGCAGTTCCCGATGCAGCAAGTCTATGGCATGCACAACTGGCCCAGCGTACCGGCCGGCGTATTCAAATGGCGGGACGGTCCCATGATGGCCGCCGTCGCCGATATCGAGATCACCATCACCGGCCGCGGCGCACACGGCGCCCAGCCGCACACAGGCATCGACCCGATCGTCGTCAGCGCTGCCATCGTGCAGGCGCTCCAGAGCATCGTCGCCCGCAACGTGAAGCCAACGCAGGCCGGCGTCGTGACCATCGGCAGCATCCAGGGCGGCCATATCTACAACGTGATCCCCGAGACCGTCCGCATGCTCGGCACCGCCCGCTGGTTCGACCCAAAGGTCGGCGACCTGTTGGAGGCCGGCGTGAAGCGGCTGGCGACCCACATCGCCGAGGGCTTTGGCGCCCACGCCGAGGTGCTGTTCACCCGCACCTATCCTGCCACGGTGAATGACCCAGCCGCCATGGAGTTGGCCCGGCATGCCGCCGAGGCGGTGCAGGGCGCCGCAGGGGTCGAGCACATGGACCTGCCGACCATGGGCGGCGAGGATTTCAGCTTCATGCTGAACGCAAAACAGGGGGCCTACATCATGCTCGGCGCGGGTCGCGGGGCCGGCGACGCAATGGTGCACCACCCGAAATACGACTTCAACGATGCCATCCTGCCCGTTGGTGCGTCTTATTGGGCCACGCTCGCCGAGCAGTTGCTGCCGCGCAGCTAATTCAGCCAGGCCAGCATCCCGGCGAAGCGGGCGGCGTCGATCGTCCAGGGTTCGGTCTGCATGATGTTGGTCCAGGCCTCGGCGTCCTGGGTGAACACCCAGTCGAACTGCAGACCCATCAGCCGGGCGATGTCGTAGTAGAACGGGTCGACGCGCCGGTTGGTGAACATGCTGACCCGGGTGCCCGGCCGCATGAACACCGTGTTGGTCAGCGCCGCCCCCATCGGTCCCAGCACGTGATCGGCTCCCTGGAACAGGCCGATCTGCTCGGAAAAGCTGAATGTGGAGGGCTCGACGACGTAGTAGCCATGCGCGCGAGCCAAGTCCTCCAGCTCCGCCTGGTTGGCTATCGGGCGGATCGCCCCGGGCGGGCGCGTGACATAGAGCCGCCGCGGCAGGGCCGAGGCGGGCACGGCGGCAGCGAGGATGCGCGCGAGCTCGCGTAGGGTTTGCGATTTGCGGCGGTCATGCTTGGCGATAGGGCCGACCCACAACACCTCGTCGACCCGCACGATCTGATTGTTGAAGCAGACGACGTGCTCGAACGCCAGGCCAAGCGTATCCGCGGCAAACTGCACGGCCGGAAGGAACATCAGGCTGGACCAGGGGAACAGCAGGGTGAACCGGTGGATACCCATAGCCCTGATGTGCAGGAGCTTAGGCAGGACCTCCACGAGCATGTGGCCATAGTTGCAGTACACGTCCTTGAAGATGTGGAAGATCGGCAGCTCACCGGCCGGGTGGCGATGCACCTCGCCACGCAGGATTTGCTGGCCGATCTCGCTGATCTCGGGCCGGTCCACCGCGCTGTTCTCAAAGTTGAACGTGTCCGCCAGGGCCCGGGCCGGATACTGGATCAAGTAGTGGCCGTGCACGACGTGGGCATCCCGGATGCGTATGACATACTCGTCCGGACAGGTGACGGTCGTGCGAAGCAGCTCCTCAGGGAACCAGGACAGGAGAAGCGTATCGCGGGTGAGATAGTTGAACAGCCGGGGCGGACCTTGGCAGGCGTAGGACCGGTCCGGTATCACCAGCTCCACGTCATGCGGCACCTCGGTATGCCGGTGCAGCCGCAGGGATGGTAGGGTCTGGCTCACGTCACATCCACTCGAATGCGAGGATCTCGTGCCCGAACAACGACGGAGCGAAGGCCAGCCGACGGTTGTGGGCCTGCGCCGCGCTGGACTTCGCGATGTACGACGGCGGGTCCGGGTCCTGCAACAAGCCATGCACGTAGGCCAGGAGAGTCGAATGCATAACCCGGTGGCACAGGAACAGCTTGTTGCCGGCCCAGGCGAACGGCGCCAGGTTCCCACCGGGACGGCCGATGAAGTGGCGGCACAACCCCTCCATCACGCCGGGGGTCTGCGGATTGAAGGCATCGTCGGCTGCAACGATCGTGTGCTCGCCGAGCAGGAGCTCGACCAACGCCAGGTCGTGCGCCACGTCCGCCGCCAAGTGCCCGGCATCCACGCTGATGAAGCTGTAGCCGCTTGGGCTTAGCTCCTGCAGCGTGCCGGCCTCGATGTCGGTGGTGAGCGCCACCAACAGCGTGGGCGGCGCCGAGCCGGGCGCCATCGCCATGATGGTGGCGATGGCGGCGTCGCGGGCATAGTCCCGATCGGGTGGCGGAATCTGCTCGCCGACACGGGAGGTGAATGCGTCGACCCCCACCACGGGCACGCCGGTACCCTGCGCCAGGCTGGCCAGCAGGCTGAGGTACTTGCCCTTGAACACGCCGAGTTCCAGCACGCCAGTCACCGTCCCCAATGCTCTTTGCCAACGGAACAGCCGCCTTGTGAGGCCGGCGGCCTCGTCGGACATCCAGCCCTCGATGCCGCGGAACGCTTCGAGGTCGATCTCCGGAGCCGGAACGCTGGCCAGGATACCCGCGAAGTCGGGCACTGGCGTTCGGAGCGGGGCGGCCTTGCGGTGAGCGACGAGGCAGGCAAACAGCGTCTCGGCCTCCCCGGTCTGCTCCGCCTGCTGCTCCATTCGCACGATCCCGTCGATCAGCGCGTTGTCGCCGGCGTCGTCCGGATCGAAGTTGTGGACGATGTCGAGCAGCACCTCGAAAAACAAGCTCATGCCCATCGGCACGACCTCCACGTCGAAGAACTGCCGCATGACGGGGATGATTTCGGCCGACCGCGCGGCCTCGCTCGGGTCGTGCTGCAGGTAGAGCTCGACAGGACGGCGCCGGATGGTGGTTTTCAGGATGCCAAAACGGTCCAGCCGCTTTGCCTCCGGGAGCGTGGCCAGTGCCAGGTTCATGGCGGCAAGGTGGGCGTCGGCATACTGCATGCGGGATGGGCCGACATAGTCGCTGGCAAACAGCACGCCGCCGGGCCGAAGCGTCGCGGCGACCTGGGCGAACAGGTGCTCCAGCCTTTCGATGTGGTGCAAGGCGTGGCTGGCGTAAACGAAATCGTACTGGTTGCGCGGCATCGACCAGGTGTTGCCGTCCAACAAGTGGAAACGCAGCGTGCGCAGCCCCTGGTCGCGCGCCGTGGTCTGCGCGGCCGCGATGGCGCCCTCGGCGATATCGAACGCGTCGATCCGCTCGCAGGTGCCGGCTTCGATCAGCCCGAATGCCAGGTCTCCGCCGCCGCAGCCGATCTCGAGTGCGTGGCAGGCCGGAACCGGCATGCGCGCGCGTATCCACGAGAACGGGTCGAGACCGCCGAGGTAGGTGTCGTACAGCCCGGCCCGCAGCCGGGGATGGTCGATGGCGTACATCCAAGCCTCGCGGCCCGGCGCTTTCCGCTCCTCCAGGCAGGCGGTCCAAAAGTCGGAGGTTTGAGCGGCGTTGGATGGCATGGGCTGACGGTCGCACCGCCGGGGCCGGTTGTCAGCCCCGGATTGCTTCCCGCAGGCCGTCCATCGCGATCTGTGCCGCAAGCGCCGCGAGCAGCACGCCTAGCACGCGGCCGATTACGTGCGATCCGGTCTCCCCCAACAAGCGCTTAACCTGCCCGGCCAGCAGCAGCGCAATCAGGGTCACGCCGAGCGCCACGGCCAGCGCGGCCTCGATCGCCGCGACGCGCCAAAGGTCGGGGCCGGCGCTGCTGCGGAGCAGGACCATCGTCGTCATGGCACCGGGCCCGGCCAGCAGCGGGATCGCCAGCGGGAAGACGCTAATGTCGTCGTTGGTGCGGGTTGCCGCCTCCTGCTCGGCGGCAGTGGCGCGCAGTGCGCCACGGGCAGTGACCATGTCGGCGGCGGTCAGGAACAGCAGCACGCCGCCCGCAACCTTCATCGCCGGCAGGCCGATGCCGAGCGCCCGCAGCAGCCCCTCCCCCAACAGGCCGAATGCCGCGAGCACGATCAGCGCAATCAGGCAGGCGCGACGGGCTTGCTGCGCCCGCTCGGCAAGGGAGTCCTGCGGTGTCATGGAGGCGAACAGCGCGGCGGTGCCGGCTGGGTCGAGGATGACCAGCAATGCGACCAGCGCGTAGCCGAAGCTTTCGAGCAGAGTCCCGGTCATGCCCGCCCTCCTACGAGAGACGCTGCTCGTAGTACTGCACAAGCCGGGTCGCGGGAAACAACAGCACGAAGTAGATCAGGGCCACGACCGTATAGACCTCAAGCGGGCGATAGGTGTCGGCGGTGATGAGGGTGCCCTGATACAGCAGGTCCGGCACCGCGATCGTGCTGACCAGCGACGTGTTCTTGAGCTGGATGATCGACTGGTTCATGAAGGGCGGCACCATGCGCCGGATCGCCTGCGGCAGCACGACCAGGCGCATCACCCCGCCCCAACGCAGGCCGAGCGCGCGGGCCGCGTCCCACTGCCCGGCCTCGATCGAGACGATGCCGCCCCTGAAGATCTCCGCATAGAACGCGCCGGTGTACAGCGACAACACGAGGGTGGCGGCCACGGCGGCGGGAATCTGGATGTTTAGGATGACGGGCAGCGCGTAGTAGAACCAGACGATCTGCACCAGCAGCGGCGTGCAGCGGAACACCTCGATGAAGCCGACCAGCGGCGCGTTCACCCAACACGAACGTGACAGCCGGCCCAACCCCAGCGCCAATCCGATTGCGAGCCCCAGGACGACCGTGCCGACGGTATAGGCCAGGGTGTAGGCAATCCCGGTCCAGAACAGGTTCGAGTAGCGGAGCAGGAAGCCGAAGCTCCACTGGTATCCCATCCCGTGCCGCCCCGGCCGCTAGAACGTCACCTCGGGCGGCACGTCGTCCTTCGTTACCCCGTTGATCGCCAGCCCCGCCAGCAGCCATTCCCGAATCTGGCCGACGCCGCGGTTGTAGTCGATCCAAGCGTCGACGACGTCGACGAACCGCCTATCGGCCTCCCGCCGCACGCCGAAGTTGCTGGGGAGCGCCACGAGCGGCCCGGTCAGCATGTGATACGGCCCGAGCGCCCGGTTGCGGGCGATGGTGCTCAGGCCCAGGAGCGCGGCCAGGATCAGCACGTCGGTGCGGCCAGACTGGAAGGCGAGCGTCGCCTCGTCCCGGGTCTTGAACGCAGTGGTCTGCGCCTTGGGGGCGTAGCGCCGCGCCGCGGTCTCGTGCAACGAGCCGAGGTCGCAGGCAATGCGGATGTCTGGCGTGTTGATCTCGTCCCAGGTCTTGGGATTGAGCCCCTGCTTCGCCAGGCAGCCATAGGCGTGGTTGAAGAACGGCCGGGTGAAACCGATGACCAGGGCGCGCTGCGGCGTGGGCGCCAACGCGAAGGCCAGGTCGATCTTGTTGGCCTGCAGATCCAGCACCGAGTTGGCGTAGGTGCTCTCGACATATTCGAGCTTCGCGTCGAACACCTTGGCAATGTCGCGGGCGAACTCGATCGCAGCACCCTTCCACTCGCCAGTCGCCAGGTCCTTGGCGAAATAGGGCAGTTCCCCCGGCAGCGCGGCGATGCGCAGCACCTTGGTGCGGTTCACCCGCTCGAACGTGCTCTCGGTGCCCGAACCCGTTTGGGGGGCCTGGGCCTGGGCCTGGGCCGAACCAATGAACCCAGCCGGAATTGCGATGGCGGCCGCAGCCAGGCTGCGGCGGGTCGGCCGGTCCATGCTCATTTTCCCACGTTCCATACCGGTTCCTGCACCGCGACGGCCGCCGGATAGACCGTGCGGTAGACGCCGCCCACGACCTGCTGGATGACCGGCGTCGCGTCCTGGTTCTGCCCGGTCTCGTCGAAGCGCACGCCCTTCCATGGCATGATCGTCTGCTCGCCGGGCACGTTGGTCGCCATCAGCGCCTTGCGGATGTCGTCGGGCTTCGCCGATCCGGCCCGGTTGATCGCATCTGCCAGAATTTGCACCGCCACCACCTGGCGGGAGGTGTTGTCGTTCAGGTCCTTGTTCGCCCGCGTCCGGAACAGCGCGGTTACCGGCACGATAGCAGGGCGTGACGCTGTCGCATCACCGGCGAAGCTCGACCGGCTGAATACACCCTCTGCCAGCGGTCCGGCCGCGGTCAGGAACGCCTGCTCCTGGAATCCCGCCGCCTGCGCCATCACGGCATGCGGCTTATAGCCGAGCTCGGATAGGCTGCGCATCAGCAGGATTGCGTCGGACGTGTAGCTGGACGGCATCAGCACGTCCGCATCCGCCGCCTTGAGCCGTTGCGCCTCCGCCGACAGCGACGGCGAGTTGGCGCGGTACTTGATGTCGGCAGCCACGGCGATCTTGGCATCGGCCGCGAGCTTGCGCTGCACGGCGCTGCTGTCGGCGCCGAATATGCTGTCCTCATAGAACAGCGCCACGGACTTCACGGGGCGCCCGGTCTTCTTGCCGACCTCGGCAAAGAAGTCGAACATGGCCTGCGTGAACATCTCGTCGTGCGGGCTGGTGCGGAAGAACCACTTGAGGCCGCGCTTGTTCAGGCTGGGGGACGAGTTGTCCATCGAGAGGAATGGCACCTCGTACCGCTCGGCCACCTGGCTGATCGTGGCGGCGGTGGCGCTGGTATAGCTGCCGATCAGGGCGACGACGTGGTCCTGGGTGATCAGCCGCTCGGCCTCCGCCCGGGCCTTCTGCGGGTCGTTCTGGTGGTCGGCATACACGACGCGCAGCTTGGCGCCGCCCAGGCGATCGAGGCCGCCGCCACCGCCCATCAGCATGGGCAGCTTATCGTGCGTGCCGTTCACGATCTCAAGCGTCGTATCGATGGCGGCGCGTGCGTCGGCGCCAATCTGCGCGGCGTTGCCGGTCAGCGGATAGATCGCCCCAATCAGAACGTCCTCCGCGGCACGAACCTGTGATCCCATGAGGAGCAGAACGGCGATGACCGCGACCACGAAACGCTTCATCCATCGGACTCCCAAACCACCGAATGGGATTGAAGCACGCGGCGTGCCGTTATGCACGCACCGGGGTTACGAAATGCTTAATGGAGTCCGAGGGGAAACTGCTGGGGCGAACGACGGGTCTCGAACCCGCGACATCCAAGACCACAACCTGGCGCTCTACCAACTGAGCTACGTCCGCCACAACAGGCGCGGGGTTTACGGCGTTCAGCCTGCCGCCGTCAACCGCGCCGTAGTCCTCTGCCCCTGAAAATGCCGGGCCAGGCGGGCCACCGCCTCGTCCAGCAACGCATCCTGCTTGCAGAACGCGAACCGGGCGTAGTGGCCTGGCGCCTGCCCCTCATAGAACGCCGACACCGGGATCGCCGTGACGCCCGCCTGCTCGGTGATATGCCGGCAGAACGCCACGTCGTCCCCGGCAAAACCCAGACGGCTGAAGTCGGCAGTCACGAAATAGCTGCCCATGGCCGGCAGCACCGTGAAGCCGATGCCGGCAAGGCCCGCCGAGAGCCGGTCCCGCTTGGCCGCCAGCGCCGACGCCAGGCCGGCGAAATATGCGTCGTCCTTGCCCAATCCCACCGCCACCGCGCGTTGCAGGTTGGGCGGCGTGGTGAAGGTCAGGTTCTGGTGCGCCTTCGCCACAATGGCCGAAAGCCCCGGCGCACTCGTGACATAGCCGATCTTCCAGCCCGTCAGGCTGAACGTCTTGCCGGCGCTGCCGACCCGCAGGCAGCGGTCGCGCAGGCCCGGCAACGTCATCAGCGGAATATGCCGCCACCCGTCGTAGGTCAGGTGCTCATAAACCTCGTCGCACACGGCATAGGCGTCGTGCTTGACCAGAAGGTCGGCGATGAAGGCGAGCTCGGCCGCGGTAAACACCTTGCCGCTGGGGTTCATCGGGCTGTTGAGCAGGATCGCCTTGGTCCTGGGACCGAAGGCGGCGGCCAGCTCGGCGCGCGGCAGCTCCCATTTCGGCGGCGTGAGGCGCACCAGGCGCGGGATGGCGCCCAGCATGCGGACTACGGGCAGATAGGTGTCATAGAGCGGCTCGATCAGCACGACCTCGTCGCCGGGGTTCAGCAGCGCCATGAGACAGGCGGTGATGGCCTCGGTGGCGCCGGAGGTGACGACGACCTCGGTCGCCGCGTTGACCTCAAGGCCATAGAACCGGTGGTTGGCACGGGCCACGGCCTCGCGGAGTTCCGGGACGCCGGTCAGCGGGGGATACTGGTTGCGCCCGTCCCACAGCGCGTCGGCCGCCGCCTGCAATACATCGGCCGGGCCGTCAGTGTCCGGGAAGCCCTGGCCGAGATTGATCGCTCTATGCTGGGTGGCGAGGGCGGACATCACGGTGAACACCGTCGTCCCCATGGCGGACAGCATCTGGTTTGCGGACTTCAACGAGCGGGCCTCCGGCTCAGGGCATGGCTGCCGAGTATGCGTCCAGTCGACCGGGGCTTCAACTTGCCTACGGCTTGGGCAGGTCCATTGTGCCGTGCCTGGTTCCGACGCCATCCCGAGTAGCCATTTCTGGACGTGCGGCGGATTGCCCGCTGGCACGCTGCGTGCAACCCTCTGCAGCCGTCCCCCCATAGGACGGCCAACGCAGAAGGGGAGGACGCCGGGTTGATCGCCCGGCGCGGCACGCATGAAGAAAATCGAAGCGGTGATCAAGCCCTTCAAGCTGGACGAGGTCAAGGAGGCGCTGCACGAGGTAGGATTGCAGGGGATCACGGTGGTCGAGGCCAAGGGGTTCGGTCGCCAAAAGGGCCACACGGAGTTGTATCGCGGTGCCGAGTATGTCGTGGACTTCCTCCCCAAGGTAAAGATCGAGGTCGTCTGCGAGGACGACGTGGTGGAACGCGCCGTCGAAGCGATCGTGAACGCCGCCCGCACCGGCCGGATCGGCGACGGCAAGATCTTCGTCAGCTCGGTCGAGGAGGTCGTGCGCATCCGCACCGGCGAACGGGGCGAAGACGCAATCTAGGGCGCGCTTCCCGCAAGCGCTTCGACTGACTAAACGAACACCCAAACGGGCCGCGTGGGGTGGCCCGCAGAACAAGGAATAGAGAACCAGGATGGCAATGGAGCCTAATTCGCCCGAGACCGGCCCAGAGAACGGCCCAGAAACAGGCAGCGTCGCCCACGTCCTCGAGATGATGCGCGAGCACTCCGTGGAGTACGTGGACCTGCGGTTCACTGACCCGCGCGGCAAGTGGCAGCACACGGCGCAGCACGTCTCGACGATCGACGAGGACGCGTTCCGCGACGGCATCATGTTCGACGGCAGCTCGATCGCCGGCTGGAAGGCGATCAACGAGAGCGACATGATCCTGATGCCCGACGCGGCCACGGCGGTGATGGACCCCTTCGCCGCCAAGCCGAGCCTGATCCTGTTCTGTGACATCTACGAGCCCAGCACCGGCCAGCCCTATGCCCGCGACCCGCGCAGCACGGCGAAGAAGGCCGAGGCCTATGTCAAAAGCAGCGGCATCGGCGACACCGTGATGGTCGGCGCCGAGGCCGAGTTCTTTATCTTCGACAGCATCCGCTTCGGCACCGGACCCAACTTCGGCACCTATCAGGTCGATAGCGTCGAGGGCCCCGGCGCCAACATGAAGGACTACCCTGAGGGCAACATGGGCCACCGGCCCGGCGTCAAGGGCGGCTACTTTCCGGTGCCGCCGGTGGACACCGAAAGCGACCTGCGCGCCGAGATGCTGTCCAGCATGGGCGAGATGGGCCTGCCGATCGAGAAGCATCACCATGAGGTCGCACAAAGCCAGCACGAGCTCGGCACCAAGTTCGGCAGCCTGCTGACCATGTCCGACCAGATGCAGATCTATAAGTACTGCGTCCACAACGTCGCGCACAGCTATGGCAAGACGGCGACCTTCATGCCGAAGCCGATCTACGGCGACAACGGATCGGGCATGCACACGCACCAGAGCATCTGGAAGGGCGGCAAGCCGATGTTCGCCGGCAACGGCTATGCCGACCTGTCCGAGATGTGCCTGTATTTCATCGGCGGCATCATCAAGCACGCCAAGGCCTGCAACGCCTTCACCAACCCGAGCACCAACAGCTACAAGCGGCTGATCCCCGGATTCGAGGCGCCGGTGCTGCTGGCCTACTCCGCGCGCAACCGGTCGGCGTCGTGCCGCATCCCCTACACGACCAACCCCAAGGCGAAGCGGGTCGAAATCCGGTTCCCGGACGCGTCGGCGAACCCTTATCTCGCCTACTCCGCGCTGCTGATGGCCGGGCTGGATGGGATCAAGAACAAGATCCACCCCGGCGACCCCATGGACAAGGACCTTTATGACCTGCCGCCCGAGGAGCTGAAGGGCATCCCCACGGTTTGCGGCAGCCTGCGGGAGGCTCTCGGCGCGCTTGAAGCGGACCATGAGTTCCTGCTGGCCGGCGACGTGTTCAGCAGCGATCAGATCAGCAGCTACATCGAGCTGAAGTGGACCGAGGTTTATCGGTTCGAGCACACGCCGCATCCCGTCGAGTTCGAGATGTACTACTCGGTCTAACGGCCTGTGCGGGCGCATCCGGTCCACACCGGATGCGCCGGTGGCGCGGCCGGGTGCGCGTATGTGCAGCACGGCAACAGGCGTTGCCCGGTTGTTGGGCACTCGGCCGGGTCACCTCTAAATTTTTCGTAACAGCCCAGGTCTTTCAGCGGGGTCAAGCCATGCGTAGGTCATTGATCAAGCGGTCGGGCTGAGTGGTCAGTGTCTCGAGCATATCCCAACCT
>JAABUW010002682.1_pt1 | contig 26640 bp, 26 predicted proteins | sample 5560081 | NCBI WGS metagenome assembly JAABUW01 (sample SAMN10711882, study PRJNA513363) | rock metagenome | isolation source: Antarctica rocks | place: Antarctica: Victoria Land, Knobhead sud | reverse complement strand
ATATATTCACTCACTTACTCACTCACTCAACCACCATAAAACAATACCAACCCCACCTCTAACCATAACCATAACCATAATCCTAGTCCCGCATAGTAACCCCTACTAATACCAACCTATCTAATCATTCGATGTTCTTTATCGAATTGGCAATAAAACAATAAAATATTAATATGCTTACATGTCTCGGATAGCGGTTATGCGAATCTGGAATGTGGATTGGAAGGGGGGTTTGGGGATTTGGGGGGTGGGGTTTATATATGGTTTGGAGGAGTTGAGGAGGTGGGGAGTTGGGGAGTTGGAGAGGTGGAGAGGTGGAGAGGTGGAGGTGGAGGTGGAGGTAGAGGTTGAGGTTGAGGTAGGAGGGTGATGGGATAGGGGGGATGTATGAGGAACTGTGTATGTAGCTGAGGCACGGCGCGTGTAAACCATGGTTGACGTATTTAGCTTTCGAGTATAGGTTTCCGAGACTTGCAGGGATAGAGAGGGTGGTAGGGGTGTCGGTCATGATGGTAGAATATTGTTAATTCGCACTCGAGAATGTGTGAGTGGATCGGGGGGGGGGAATGATTCTGTGATTTTCGTTGAAAGAAATGGGGTGGAGAAAGCAGCTGTCCTTTCACTACTTGCTCACTGCGTTCAAATGACAGTGTACGCCTGCTGACTACTTACGCCAAACGCCCCTGTCACCCAGGACCATGCAAGCGGGTGCCCTCAATCAAATCGCCTAGACCATAACACCCTCCTCATACCCTCCAGCGACCCCCGGCGCCGGCCCCTCCAGATCCACGTCCTCGACTCTCCCCCTCCCCTCTGCCGAGTCTCGCACTAGGTTACCAAAGTACTTCCTCGCAACCTCGCTCTCGCGCTTGACCTTATGCCTTTCCTCTCTCTTTTCGCCCAATTCTTTGACTGATTGTTGAAGGCCGGTACGAAGGTTTTCAGCGGGGAAGCGGAGGATTTTGCGGGTTTCGCTGGCGATGCGGGTGCTGTTGGTGTGGGTGTAGTCGAGGGAGGCAAGGGTGGTAGCGATGCGGGCGGAAAGGTTGTGTGGGAGGGAGGTAGGGATTGTGTGGAGGGCGTACGTTGTTGCTAAGACGACTAGAAGATGTTCAGTGAGCGGCATTCTATAAGAATCACAAAATACATCGAGGAGGGGCTTACCAGCTGCAACAAGGCCTGGGACGATGAGTCTCCGCATATTCTGCGCGCCCATCACCTTCACAGCACCCAGGACTCCGTCGACGTAGCCAAAGCCACCGATCATACGTCCACCAACGACGCTGGCTACCGTGAGCGCCATGCCTGTTCCTGCGACTTTGTCTTGTCGTTCCCAAAGGCCGCTGATATCGAAAAAATCGCTGAGTTCGATGTCGAAATCTACTTGCCTAGCCAGCAGATCCCGCCTTTTCGTGAACATTTTATCCGAGTTGAAGTTCAAGTCGTTGTATCCGTCGCCGAGATGAAGCATGCCAAGGGATTTTATAGTATTGACGCTGCTGATAGTCTTCGACTTAGCTTTCTCTTCACAGATGGTGACGGCAGAGGATATCTGGTCCAGCATAGCGGCTTTGATATCCTCGGCATACTGGAAAGCGCTCAGGAGACCGGGATATTCGACACCAAGATTTGTTGATGCGACTTGAGAGATAGTGTTATTGAGGATGGTGCGAGTGGTATTGTATATATCCGAGTAGGTCTCTTCGATTGTCTTGTCTACATCATCGCTAACCTCTATCCGCGCTTTCTTCGACTTTTCAAAAGCAGGTTCGATCTCCTCAAGTTCATGGGAGACGCGGTCGAGTTCGGACTGGGCTACGTCGCGATTGACTGTGGCCAGGAGGTTGAGATCTGCGAGAACATTCATAAGGTAGGTTTTCGCAGGCGCAAGTTTGGAACGAGCACGTTTCTCAAGCACGAATCGCCGTAGAGAGCCTTCCAGTTGTTCGAAATCTTGCAGCTTCTCCTTTTCCTTGCCTTTGCCCTTCTTTGGCGGTGATCCAGGCTCGCCATGCTTGCCCAAGGTCTCGTCGTCATCATCCGGTGATGGGAAGTCACCTGAAGGACCAGAATTGCTACCACTGCCTCCTCCACCTCCACCACTACCGCCCCCTGGCCCAATTGCTGGAGCCACAGGTATCGCGTTACTCGAGACGAAGTGTACCAGCTCAGAAGACTCCTTGAATGTGCGCGGACTTAGGGTTGCGACCTGTTCAAGAATCATACGCTCACATCTATCCTTGTCACGGATGTTATCGAAGCCATTGACCACGATGAAGATATACGCCTTCTCGTGGGCAGCGTTCCAGATAAATTCTTTGGCTGAGAGAGTGAAGTGATTTGCGGCCGATACAACGAAGACTACCACATCAATCTCTTCTTGTCTAGCAAAGACTGCTGTGGTCTTCAGAGAATCCGAATTCAACCCAGGCGCATCAATTATCGAAATGTCCACCACGCCGTTGTTGAGCAGCGATTCATCGATCGTCCGAATATCCTTTACGTAGACCTTGCATTGAGCGTACGTTTGATTATCTGACACAATCTTCTCTAGCTCTTCCAGCGGAAAGACATCATATGTCCTCTCATCGTTACGGTTGTATGTTATATCCTTACGAATGGCGTGTGCTTCCTCGAGATTCCCATTCTCCTTGGCATCAAGTACCTCGCAAAAGATGCTTGTGCAGGGTTGCTGATCCTCTGGCAGAATCTTTCTTCTCAATAGTGCATTGCAAAAGGTCGATTTACCGGCATTGAGATCCCCAGTAACCAGGACCTTGCTGGAAGTGTCCTCGATACGAGCCCGTAATAGTAGAAGGTGCCGTATACTCTGATTGATCTTGCCATCAAGCAGCGAAGCTATCGACTCTTTCTTCATGGAATGCGCTATTTCGGCCTGCGTAAATCCCTGAACGTTCATATTCAATTTCAGAACTGAAAAGTCCTGAGCAGCTTGCGGCGTAACGAGCCTCTCGGGCTCTGTTGGTTTTCTATTCCCTGCAGCAGAGCTCGACTCGGCTCTAGAACTTTCGCCAAGGGTTGTTGCAGCGCGCCGTGGGGCGCCAGGTCGTAAAGGGACATTGTCTACTTGGCGATGTAGGTCACCACCAGCAGCTGTCGACTGGGTATGCGCAAACCCGGGTCTGGGGTCCGTCCTTTGGTTCTGAGGTTCTCGTACAGAAGGATACTGTGCTGGCCATGTTGAATTCGTCTCCTGTAGACCCCTAAGTAAATCCACCGCCTTGGTAATCTGGCGACCTAGCGCGGCTCGATTCTGGTTATAGACGAGCTGATGTACATGGCTTGCCAATACCCTCCGCTCGTTCTCCGCTGCCGGATTCGTCTCGCCAGGTAGTGTGGGTGTATGGGCGGGTGTAGGGAGATCTCCGGTCATGCCAGGGAGCCAGGGTTTGAGGCTGCCATCGTTGCTGTATTCATCATCCCCAACACTTGCCCCATAGCCTGAATCGTGACTAAGAGTTGACATCAATGCCGCGGCGCTGGCCGACGTCGATCCAGGTCCCACCGTCATGTAATGTGGAGGTCGCGGATTTGAGAGTTGTCTTGCGGAGGAAGAGCCGGAGGAAGCGCTGGCGAAGTCATCGCCAGGATGATTGTCTAGGCTCATCCCGGGATAATTGAGCAGATGAGATCTGAGTGAAGCTTAGGACTGTCGCGAGCTTGCGCTGGTGGACAGGAACCACAAAGAGGACTTTGCCGTCCAAAAGGGCTTGGCATTTCCTATCCACTAGCGTGGAGCGTCATCCCGCATTGAGAGAGAGCTCCAAATGTGACCCGCAAACATATTCCAGGCTGCCAGTCTATCTTTATTATTCAATTGCTCGTGAAGCTACTCTCATTGCACTTCATATTGCATATCCTACTATCATTCTACACTCTATAACCCAGCCGCCGCTATGAATGTAAGTAGTGATCCCCATCATGCTCAACTGCACTTCCAAGCTCACAACAGTCCCTTTGCCTCAGATTGTCGAATGGGCTTTTGGGAAGCGGATGACGCCCCGTCAGTCCCACCTACAGCTAAACTCTACCCTACATTCTGACACAAACCAGAGGAACGTCTCCGAAAACACCAGCGCGCCCTCGAAAAAACCCAAAGAGAACTCGACCGAGAAAGAGTGAAGCTCGAAAACCAAGAGAAGAAATTGGTCCAGGATATCAAGAAGAGCGCGAAGAATGGCAATATGGGTGCGTGCAAGATACAAGCCAAGGACTTGGTTAGAACGAGGAGGTTAGACAATCAGTCTCCCACGCTTCCCGTGGCCCCATTCATTCATTGCTATCAAGATTGACATAGCACTCAGGTACATACAAAAATTCTACTCCATGCGCACACAACTGCAAGCCATATCTCTCCGCATCCAAACCGTCCGCTCGAACGAACAAATGATGCAATCGATGAAAGGCGCCACCTCTCTCCTAGGCAGCATGAATCGACAGATGAACCTCCCAGCGTTGCAGAGGATAGCCATGGAGTTTGAGAAGGAGAACGATATTATGGATCAGAGACAGGAGATGATGGATGATGCTATTGATGATGTGACGGGGCTGGAGGATGAAGAGGAGGGAGATGTGGTGGTGCAGGAGGTGTTGGATGAGATTGGGGTGGATCTGGGTCAGGCGGTAAGTTTAACTCGGGCGATGGCTTTGGGGAAGCAGTTTGTTTTTCGTGTATCTGAGTTTGGGGCTGATTGTTTGCATTTACAGATGGGAGAGACACCCTCCGGCCTCCAGAAGAATACAGTCGCAGATGGTCGAGTGGCAGAAGCTATAGGTGGGCCAACAGGAGGCGGTGGAGGCGGCGGCGGCGGTGGAGCCGACGACGACCTACAAGCTCGACTAGATGGCCTACGGCGGTAGTGGTAAGTGTCTGCTGATGCGGAATGAATGCATGAGATTATACGATCTAGAACAGAGGCTTGCGGGAAGGCCTGGCGTTTACATTAGGAGAGCCTTCGTCGGTGCATAAATGTCGATTCTGCGAGGGTCATGCGCAGGGGCCTTCAAGATGACACTCGAGGCTTCAGTCATTGGTTGGTGCAGCTCGTGTGAGCATTTGAGATGGTGTCCTTCATTTTCATGAGAGACCAAATCACATACTAAGGTATCCTTGAGAATTCCCATATTCTATCCACACCGCAACGACAAGTTGCAGCTCCGTAATAACAAAGCATAATGTCCTCCGCAACAAAAGGGCCAGCATTCAAAGTCTCAAGTCAGCTGTCGAGTGAGTTGTTCTGTGGAGTGAATCGCCGTGAGTCACTACTACCTCTCACCTTCAGTCCAAACTTCACTTCTTCGATGGCCCCAAGGATCCCTCATCATAAATCTCGATCTCCTGATCCTGTATCAACACCATTCACCTTCTCACTTGCAATCAAGTCCATACATACAGCGAGCATCATCACTTAGCACACAGCTCAGACACCATGTCGCATAACAAGAGCATAGACAACATGGGGAACATGAAAAGCCAGGATGGACAGAAGAAGCCCAACGCACCGTCGGATCTGGGTCCGGTCTCCGGTCTCGTGAAGGGTGAGGCCACCGAGTAAGCTTCTGCTGACCTTGATAGGGGCACTCGAATGCTAACCGAATAGACCACAAGAACCTTCGTCCTCTCGAGTCTACTCTCATGATATGAGAGGGGGTCAGCTAACGTGGATAAATCCTTTGTATCCTCTAAGCTAACTTTCAGCAGCGTCCGTAGCCTGGCTAAAGGCCTTGTCACTTGATGATGATGAGCACGCAGGGGACAAGGGATCTAGCAAGGCCTCTACTGGAGCTACCGGTAGCGGTAGAGAGCAGAAGGCGTCACACGGATCATCCACCAAAGCCAAAAGCAATAAGCCAGAGTGAGATGATCGGGCAGAAGATTGACGCCGTCAGCTACTAATATCGATAGATCCAAGGGACCTAAGCCGAAGATTCCTGAACCTCGTCGAGCCAAGTACGTCTAGCTCGTTTTCCTCGGTGCTTTGACTTCATAGGCTGACATTGCGAAGGTCGTGCTTCCAGGCCATGCTTGAGAGCGGAAGTAAGTCCCGTGACGACCTGGCTCAGTTCCTCGCTGACAATAGGAAGTGCCATCGATGCATCTCCGCAACGTCGATATCCAGGAGGTGGACATGAACGGCACCAAAAACACAGCAGAAATCCTCAAGAGGGCAATTGATATGGACACCATCCCGACGGACCCCCTGACCCGTGAGCATTTTGGCTTTAGCAAGTGCGATGACACTGACGGCGAGGTGAACCTTGGCGGGCTGTATGAGGGTCTGCTCTCTGCCACCTACCTGGGCGTCACTACTAAGCAAATCCATCAGTGGCAGACGGACAACAAGCTTGCCGCTGCGATACTGGATGCCTACTATCCTCAGGAAAGCGGATATTTGAATTGGTTTAAACAGAACCAGCATCTAGTAGACGCCAATTATGTCCGTCCCGGTGGACTCAAGGCTCCGCCTAGTCACGGAGAGCGGATATCTGAGGACCACTGTGGTCGTAGCTGGTGAGGCTATACTGTATTTACGAACAATTGCAGATAACGGGTTCTGGCTACGATTCTGGATAAATTTGGGTAGTCTCCGAGATGGATGACAGCAAGTCCGTGAAATACTTTTCACGACAACTCGGGTGTGTTCGGGTGCAGACACGTGAACAGAGAATGTGGCAAGCTAAAGCAGGCCTACATGAAGCTGACACGACGCGAGGCTATTTTGACCATAAGAAACATGTCTGACCAAGATAAAGCACTCGCACATGCAGATTAACAGGATAGAGCGAAGAAAGGAAAATTGCGGAGTAGTGCATCGTAACGTGAATCTGTCCTCCTGCGATGATGAGACCCGTCATGCGGCCGGCCCTGCAGGTAAAGCTGAAACGGGTGCTTGCACCAATTTGAGAGCTGAATGTACTCCATGCTGTTGGTGCTGTTGGAAGACCGGTCCTTGTTGCGTCGGGGACGCTATTATCACAGGATCTGGGATGCTTTCTGGGGGAAAAGCGGGTTCGCCGCAGCGGCAAAGGCAGGCATCATAGATATGCTGAGAAGTGATACATCCATCTTCCTTGTCCTTGCAGTTTCCTGATGCTCGGTATGATCGTGCTCTGAAACTCGCGAATCCTTTCCTCGCGGGCTGTCAGACTGCTGTCAGATCAACGGTAGATGATGGTGGGCTGATGTTGTTTTCGTGTATCTCCCCGATGAAGACATCGGGCAGTCCTAAGCGCATCTCCTTGTTTGTGCATTTTTCGGATGATGACGATACCCTGTGCAGCTGGTGTGCAGCGGCAGGCCGCGGGGCATCCAGATGTCTGGGAACGATCTCTCGGGTTGGTCGGGCGGGCAATGATCCGTACAGAATTGATATCTTGGCAGCCTGGCCAGCCATAGGCTTACGTGTTGAATGGGTACCAATGTCAATCCAAGAGATCCGCTGTGGATCTGTCAGTACACCCTCTGTCGTGGCGTCGTGGCTGCATATGTTTGCTTCTGCCTTGAAGACACTCGGCCAATAAGCCAAGGCAAGGCCTGCACGTCGATAGTGCATTGACATGACGCATTGCCTTGCTCCAGTGGCAGTCCAGTGACAGTTCGATAGTGTCAAATTGAATATACTCCGTCGAGTGTGCGTGAGTGCCAGGACTCAGATAAAGTAACTATTAGTAGGTGCAGCATTAGCAACTGCCTTCTTGGCGCACGCTAAACCGTTCGTGGCAATGATCCGTGAAAATCGCCGGTGGCCCATTTGCAAGTCGGCCAAAGTGGAAAGTGAGGGGCAGCCCCATCTAGCCGAGTCTGAATCTCACCTCCAGTCCTCCACCAACTCCACTACTCCACCCTTGTTGTTTACTTCCCACCTGACTTGGCCGACTTTTCGATCAGCACCTTAGCGAGCAAAAGCCGCGTTTTTTAAATCTGAGTCACCAAGTCACTTATCATCACCGCTAGCACATCGGTCTGTCGCGCAGCTGTGCTGAGAGGCTTAGAGTGGAAATTCTGCGTGTTTGGGCCTCGCCCGAACACCACCATTGCTCATATCCGACGGCCGCGACACGCCGACTTACCTGTGATCTTCTTTCGTTGCCCTCACCCTTTCGTATCGCATCACACTTGGTGCAGTCGGACCTTTCGGCTTTCGTCCTACTCCAGGATCATCATCATCCACGCATATCAAGCTCGGCTTCCCCATATCCTTCTCTATTTGGTTGGATCATCCCTGGAGTTGCTGTCGTGGCCTTTTCGCGCTCCATCTTCGCGTTTGCCTTTCGATAGTTTTAGCCTTCCTAGCCTTTCACTCCCAACATCCCCTTTGTCCCGCAATTCCTGGGATAGTAAACGGACGGGCGTCTACTGCTCGCTCGCAAGGCCGCTGCCGCTGAGACGTCCCACCTTCCCTTCATCCTTGCTCTTCCGATTAGTTTTGCTGCAGCGAATTAATTTGCTCTTGATACGTCGGCTCAATCGATTGGCATTCCTGTCTCGTCGCTACAACACATCAAGAATGGAGCACCACAGGATGGCAAATTGCTGACCGAGCAGGCGAAATGCCTCGTGTAGTCGGAATGCAGGGTACATTGTCAACAAGCCAACAACTAGACGATCCGTCGCATGATGACACCTCATCTAAATCCGAAGCACCACCGCGCCCCAATGTGACTGTCGTGTTGTGGATCCTGATACACTCTCGGCTCGTAGGTAGATGCTTACTGCAGTCACCATTCGGATTCCCAACACCCTAGCGTACACTACGTAGATCCATATCCAACTGCTGCGCCAGGCAGGATTGCGAATACCCACGGAACGTTGTAGGCTTCGGTTTGCGTCTCTCGTGCATGATGCGTTTGACGACTAACAGGCACTGCTTACAAGAAGAGGCCATTAGTTTGGCTGAGCACAGCTCCACACAGCTGATGGCCTTGAAACCTTGGATGCCGTGACGCGTAAGGAGCAGTATTCTCGGGAGCATCTTTTGTTAGCTTGAGCAACTTCCGGCGCTGTGGTGAGACAGACGCCTAGAGATACCCGGTGACAGCAGCAGCCAGCATGGATCGTCAGTACATAGCAGCATCCAGTCAGCCAGCCAACTATAGACTTTGGAATTTGAGACCTCGACGGTTTTGACGCTCCCGGCATGATGACTTGATTTTAGCGATGTGCGAGCGGGAAGGCTGGTGAAAGGATGGTGCCAACGAAGGCTAAGCGGAGAAGTGGCCAGGCTGGTCGCCGAGCACGAGAGCTGATTTGCTGCCGCGAACGGCAAAGGAATCTTGCACACTTCACACATCAAATGCATGAAGCACAAGACTGCTGGTACGTATTATGGTCAGGGCGACGGATCGACTCAGTTCGCTGTTAGCGGGTGTGCCACGGCGAGGCCTGGCTCATTCCTTTTGGTAGTCCATCAGCAGGTGCGAGGAGTGCATCCGGACGGAGATCTGGAACCTTTCCTTTTCCTTCCTCGCCTTGCGCAGACTTGCAGGCTGGGAAGTAGGCTCGTCGCTCGACTATCGGTGAATCGGGTCCAGTCCTACCTACATGAATGAGCATATTCTGGGCCTGTGAGCTGCTGGATGCCTATCACCATTAGGGCGCTATTATCTAATTACGGGGAGTGCATGCTCGTTTTTCCCGTATGATGCCCATCTGAGCGCGCGCGCGCGCAGTCGCACCTCCCAACATCCTGGATCGGATATTCTCACTAGTACGGTCTCGCAGTCCTCCAACCCTGAGTACGACTAAATCTGACACGGCGGCCACATGCCACCCTTGGAGCGTTTGCCGTTGCCTTTTGGCTCTCTTGCCTTCTGTGCACCCCCACCTTGTGCCTCTGCTGTCGGATATCAGTGTAAACGGTGCGAGCAGCAGCCAATGAGCGGCCGATAAACCGAGCTCGTCACGGTGCACTATGGGTGCTGATTTTCTGGCGGCAGTGGTCTGGTGTCTGGGTAGACGCGCCTTCCCCCAAGTAGATTAGCCCCGTCAGGCCCGATTTGCAGCCAAACGTGCGAGAGCACGAGAAGTCTAGCGCACTCTAGCTAAATACTCCGCTTAATTGGCTAGCTCATACAGCCGTAACAAGGCACAAGGCTCCTTGATTCGCATCCTCCAGCCTAGCACGGAGCCACCCAGCACAGTGACAAGGGGATCTTTTATTATCAATTTCTCTTGCGTGTCCGATTGTCACTCTGCTCGACGCGGCACACCGCGTCCGGTCGAGGGGCTCACCTCATTGGTCCTGATACCACATAGCTCACTGGCCCTTGCACTATCCTTTATCCTTTGTTGCGTCTTCCTGGGAATCCACCTTGGCACTAATCGACTAATCACCAACGCGGTGGCACTGGTCCACTTGGTGCGAACAAGCCACTAGCACTTATTGAAAGCAGAAGGCGAAAAAGCTTCAATTCACTGCCGAAAACACACTTTCTTGCGATCCTGCCTGTCTCCCTGTCCTTTGTCGCCCCATACACCACGACCAAGGGTCAGACTCCTCCGTCTGCAATCAGCCCCCCTGCTGCACCTGCAATTGGAACACAACAGGCACGGCCTCTGCGTCTGAGTCCGTTCCTTTTGATTCACATGGCCGCCCGGATGACCGTCACACTCCATCCTTTCATTCCCTGTACCACTGGCGTTTCGTATCCTCCTTCTCATTCTCCACCCCCGGGATATGCATTCACATTTTATTAATCTATCCCTCTTGCGGAGACTCTTTCCCCCTACTCCGTACTAGGTCATTTCACATTGGATGCTTCCTATTTCAGTCACTAGCGCCCATTCTGCTCATCGTCGTCCATAAACACAAATCTCTTGCCCTTTTTGCCCTCATTGCCTCTTGTCAATGAGGTGAGACTTATGGACTCCTCTCCTAATCATTCTCCTTGACGTCCTTCCTTCGACCATCGCGAAGGCCTCTTCCCTTCCCCAGGGACGAACATTACACTGCTAATTCACACCATCACCACACTCAACACAACGCCACTTCACAGCAAGAGCCTCCATAAAAACCTACGCTGCACGCCAATCTTGATTCCTCCGCCAAGGTCCACCTCTTAGCTGCGCCAATGCTCCACACCCAGCATCTCCCTTCGATGTCTGCAAAATTTCTGCCAAACATTCATGAGCAAGACGGTGGCCTCCATCACACATCAGGTTGGAAGGAACTCCATTGGGGAGCAGATAGGGTTCAATCTTCTAAAAGAGGACAGTGTTCCCATACACCACCACAGGGACAGTCTTACGGTAGTGCTCCTCGCTACCGTCACGGGCTCACCACCCCTCCAGGGGACGGGGGAGGAATGAACGGCAGCTATGGAAATCCGTTACTGAACTCGAACATCGAAGGACAACAATATCAACGGGTGCCTGTTGTAGCATCAAATGCCCCTTCATATCCAGGTGCCCACCCGACGTTGGACAATACTGGGGAAAGGGGCTCATTGCCCCGTCAGGCGCCGTTCTACGATTGCTACTACTCGGCAAAACGTCCTCAGAGTCCCGTGGTTCCTCTTAAAACTGCTCAGAGTGAGCACACTGCCCGTCGAAGGGCTTCCAGCGACGGCAATTCGATAGCATCACATCTTCAAATACCCTCTTCCATTAACGATAGTAAGGGCAGTTTGCCAGAATTTGCAGCACAGATAACCTGCTTATTCTGGTTCGAGTCCTCTTCCACGATTCACCTCGTTGAGGACGGTACAACAAGCCCCATGCCAACAACTCCGCTCGTGCCTGACGCAATGCCAACTACCGGGTTTCGAAAATGGGTGACTACCATACTTTCGATGACCCAGGTCAGTCAAAATGTCATCTTGCTGGCCTTGATGTTCATCTATCGATTGAAGAAGCTCAATCCGGGCGTGAAAGGGAAGCTTGGGAGTGAATTCAGACTCCTGACTGTTGCGTTAATGTTAGGCAATAAGTGTACGAAGTTCATCCCTTTATGATGCGTTCTCTGCCAATGGCTAACGGACCGTAGTTTTGGACGACAATACATATACCAACAAGACGTGGGCCGAGGTATCGGGCATATCTGTTCAGGAGATCCATGTGATGGAGGTCGAGTTTTTGAGTAACATGAGATACACCCTGTACGCTTCTGAGGCAGAGTGGAAAGCGTGGCACGCTAAGCTGGGGAAATTCTCCGATTACTACGACAAAGCCTCTCAAACACAATTGGGACTCCGCAGCCTTGCTCTTCCAGCGCCTCAATACAATACGCCTCGAGATCTCCCTTCTCCTCCGGTGTCAACAAATACCTCGCCCCCTTTCTTGACCCGTCCTTCGCCAAACACCGCAACACTGCCACATCCGCTTTCTATGCCGCCATACCTTGCCCCCAGGATCCCTTCACCAACGACGCCAATGTCGGAAGCCGAGCTGAAGAAATCATGGAGCCGCAAGCGAAGCATCGAAGACCACAGTTCCGAACCGCCATCGAAGAGACTCAATTCTTTAGGGCCCTCTGCAGCCTCAAGCACGACACTGACGCCATCCACGTTGAGGAACAATACTCCTCCTGTGCCCCGACTCCCTATGCCCAATCTTTCAATAACCACGGGTCACCAGCTGAACGGCTACAACTCCTCTCCAGGGCAACTACCCGTGCCTTACGGGAGAGCAATGTCCAGCGTCTTTCCCGGGTCAAATTCAAGGCCACACAGTGGTTTGCAATTACCATCGTTACAGCCATCAAACTACTTCAACCAGCCCGGAAATGCAAGAGGCTCTTCACCATTGGAGTATCAAAGCAGGCAGACTCCATATTCGACTGCCGCATCGACCCCTTCGCCGACATCTTACGCTTTCCCGTCCCACCAGGCTACGCCCAATGGCCTTTCGCCTTCCGGATGCCCAGCTCCGAGAACATCCCCATACAAGCCGGTTCGGGGCGTCAACACCCTACTCGTTCCACCACCCTCTGCGACCATTCAAAATCAACCCCAAAATGTTTCATACGGCCAAATGCACTATCAGCCGCTGGGAAAGCCGGTCAGCGAGCGAAGGACGGGCGTTCTACCCTACTTTCCCTTCAACACTTTTTCACAACCGCATCACATGCAGCACTACTTGCCGCAACCCAGCTTTGCCACATGATCCATGAGGCATCCTTTTCCCGTCTATTTCTCTCCTGGCTTGAGCCAATAATTGCTCCATAAGCTTTGAATTGCATATCATGATATACCTTTACTGTAATTCTACTTGCATGCATAGCGTGGGCGCTCCTGCATGGAATCAGCATTTCGGCATTGCATTGAGCTTGGCTAAGTTCTGCTACATATTGCCACGGCGTCCTGGAGCGATTCCTTGAGTTCCGGGCGTTTCTCAAATACCCTTTGTACATAAGAGACATTATTCAAGCCATACTCCTTCATTACGGTTTCGCCGGATATCTTTATTCTTTGAGTGTCTCGAGTTACTTGATGATATACCCGGTCTAGGGCGTGGCTAATACTTTACTGTCCGGGACGATGAAGAACGTGGTCAGAAGCTTTGTTATAGCCTTTTTATTACCTCTTGGCTCTGTTAACGTTTTCCAAAGAGTTATATATGAATCCCTTGTGTGGCCCCACTCATTGGTTCCCTTGGCTGCCGTACCTGCTTGATGCAGAGCCTCACAAAGGATATCTTGACAGGCTCGAGCATTGGTGCCATTTGGCGTAGATTGCATGAGAAGCTATGTCAGTCATGTTGGACGCTTATGAGCGGAGTGAAAGAAAATGTAAAAGTCAGAATTGTAGTCTGGGATTTGGAGGTTGGAGGCTTTCTGGCCAATGATTTTGCGTCACGCTAGGGACGCAGGATCGCTGCTGCCAAGCAAGATTGAAACGACCGTGTCTCCACAACCCAGATGACCTCCACCGCATTGTTTCCCAACAATTTCACCTCCAAGCCTGAGCATTCTTAATCTACATGTTTGGTCAAGCCTCTTACTGTTAGGTTGAGTGCCGTTCAGCCCACGCAACATCGTCTCTACGTCGACGATGCAGCAGGATGCACAGGACTCTGCTGCTGTGTTTCATTCACGGCTTCAAAGTATGTGCTATGATTTAGCTTCATGGTCTTATCTGCGCCATCACGTTGCTGACTAGATCACAGGGCGGTGATGATACATTCGCGGGGTTTCCGGAGCATCTGCGAGCTCTGGCGAGCCATGCTCTGCCTAACATCACCGTGAAGGCCGTGACGTACCCAAAATTCGAGACCAGAGGGGATCTCAAGGAGTGTGTGGGGAGGTTCAGGGAGTGGTGAGTGAAGTTCAATCTATGCACGGCGGTCAAGAAGAGGAAAGGGGATTTTGGCTACAATGGGCCCAGGTTTGCACAACTCGGAAGACTTGAAGCGGATCTCAAGTCCAGAATCTCAGGCTTCCTCAAATGAAGCCCCATCCAGAGGCCCATCACGTAGTCATTCATGTACTGAAGCTGACTACATACACTGACAGGCTTCAAAACAATGTTATAGACCTCGAAGTCGCGGCTTCGACCCCGTCTCCAACCGTCGATCCTTCAGTTCATACCATACTGATCGGTCATTCCATGGGTGGCATTGTCGCTGCTGAAACACTGCTCGCTATAACCTCCGACTCTCCCATTCCTTCACAGAAAGACCCACTGCCCTCAATGGCCTCCCAAACCATACCCGGATCTCAGCCTCCACCACCCAACTCTGAAGGCCCGACATTGATGTTCCCATACATCCAGGGCATACTAGCATTCGATACACCCTACCTTGGCATATCGCCAGGCGTGGTCGCACATAGTGCAGAGCAGCATTACAAGACCGTCACTGGAGCCTATTCCGCCCTCTCCGACGTTGCTGGCGTGCTTGGTTACGGCACCTCGAAAAAGGACACCTCTCCCCAACAGCACCAAGACAATCAAAAGCTCCTCACTCAAGGTGCGGACGCCATGTCTGCCAGTATGACAAACGCAAGCTCAGACGCAGCTGCCGTACCTGCCTGGCAGCGATGGGGCAAATATGCCATGTTCGCTGGGGCAGCTGGTGCCGTGGCCGCAGGGGGAGCTGCTGCCTACCTGAAGCGAGATACCATCACCGAAGGCTGGAGCTTTATCGGCTCGCATCTCGAATTTGTAGGTTGTCTTGCCAGAGGCGAAGAACTCAAATCACGCCTCGAGCGCATAGCAAAACTGAACAAAGACCGAAACGTTGGCTTTGCCGACGTAATAACAGTCCTCGGCAAAGGCGCCATTGGAGACAAGAGATCCGGCACTACGATCCCCAACACTGGCAGCTTTGTCGAAATAGGCTCCGTTGACGGCATTGCGCCTTCCGAACGTACTTTCTGCACTGTCCCTAAAAGCGAACAAAACAGGAAATTCTTCGAGAAGGCGAAGAATGATAAAGCGAGTGATGAGATGCAGGCGCACATGACAATGTTTACCCCTCGGGAAAATAGCGGATATTTCACGCTTGGAGAGAGGTCAAGGGATTTGATTGTGCAATGGGTGAGGCCGGAGGCCAGTGAGTGGTACAAAGAGAGTAAGCCGGAAGGCGGGATGAAGAAGGTAATGATGGATGTGGATTTGGGTGGTGATGAGACGGACAGCAACCCGTGGGCTGGGGATGAGCCGGTAGTTGTTGAGAAGTGAAACGACGGGTCTGACTTGTGGTTTTAATGATAGATATCCCAGGCGTCGAAAAGAGAGGATGAAAACGATCACGGTCCGATGCTGCCAAAATGGATTGACGAATATCATAAATGTGTGAGGTTGCCACATAGAAGAGAAAATCGAGCTGCTGTTGCAATCTCCACGATAGAAACCGACAAAAGGGCTGGAGATGCGGTGGCGTCCCGAAGACCACATGTCAGACCTCTCAAAATCGGGCCCCTAAAAGGCGACCTTGAACACACGAAAGCGGATGGACAAAATGGGGATGTTGGTGTCATGACGCCGACAACACCACAAACACCACCGCGTAGACGGCCTCCCAAGTTAGGGAGACCTAAGGCGGAGCTGGAAATCATGAAGCTAACGAAAGATGGCAACGAAACTCGCAGTGCGACATCAGACGGCCCCGGTCATGCGAGGTCTCCCAAATTGGAAGAGACCAAAGCAGCCGGAATGTTGAACGAAGGAAGAGACCAAGGTGCAACGCCAGAGGGCCCACGTAGGAGACCTCCCATACATGGGAATCCTAAAGCGGGCACAGTCAGCAGGGTTTTCAAATTCAATAGCGCCAAAGCAGAAACAAGCACGCCGCATACTAAAGTTCGGGGCGCTAAAGCCAAGACGAGCACGCCTACCGTTGGGCTGATGAGCGTCCGAATTGAGGAGAGTTCAACGACTCCTAAAATCGACACTGTCCAATCAGAACCATACACAACAGCCCCTGAACCTAAGAATGATCAGGCAAAGGCAAAAATAATTCCGGGCCCTGAAGGAGCCCAGGCAGAGGCAGACATAATGATTCCCAAGCCCAACAGCGCCGAAGCAAAGACAGGCGTAGCACCCCCTGAATCCAATCGTGCCAGAGCGGAGACAATCGGAACGGCTTCCAACCTCAGTAAAGCGCCAGAGTTGGAAATAGGGGAAGATGGTGGTGCAATACCTGGACAACCACGTCCTCGGCCTCGTAAGCTCGGGCGTCCGAAGGCAGAGACAGAACCTCAGGGATACAATGTCAAGGTAGAAATAAGCGCCGCAACTCCTGAACCTGATAGCGTTCCAGAAGAGACAAGTGCAACGGCTCCTACTCTCGGTAAACCGCCGGAGATAGGGGTAGGGGTAGCTGGTGAGTCGATTTTGGACGGCCAACGTCCAATGCCGAAGCCCCCTAAACTCGGGCGCCCAAAAACAGAGCTAGGATCTCAGAAGCCAGAAAAGCTGGCGAAGAAAAATGAGAAATCCGAGCCGGAAAAGCAGGATACTGAACATCTCAAGCTTGGGAATACCCAAAAAGACCCGGGACAGCTGGCGACGAAGGACGAGAAGTCTACGCCTGAAAAGCCGTATATTGAAAATCCCAAGCTTGGGAACATCAATGCAGATACCGAATCTCAAGAAACAAAATCAGACCAAGCCGCGAAAAATACCGACCGAGAACCCATAGATGCAATGGCAGAAGGACTGTCCCCAAGAGCTGAGCGAAAGAGCAACCATGAAAACGATACGACACCGCCAACATTGCGTAAGAGGCCGGCTAAATTAGAGAAATCGAAGGCAGAGCTAGAATCAAGGAAGTCGAACAAAGTCGCGAAGAAAAAGAAGGGAGCTCGGAGGTCTACGCTGGCAAAACCAGCCAAGGTAGAGACCGAGTCAGGAGAGATAAAGTCAGAGCAAGCACCGATGGAAACGGACAAGGAGATTAAAGGAATTGCACTGCCACTCAGACCGCAGCTAAAACCACCTGCTCCTGAAGCTAATAGGAATGGTAATCACGATGAGGATAAAACAATACCGGCAGGGCGTGCAAGGGCCCCTAAATTGGGGAGACCGAAGGTGGAGCAGGAGAGAACGAAGGCGGAGCGAGAATCTACGGTGGCGAGTCAGGGTGCGAAGAGAGAGGAGACGTGATCTGGCGTTTGTGTGTGGAGTGGAGTGTGAGTTGGTCGTGGCTTGTATAGATTGTGATATTGTGAAATTCGATGCATAGCGTGGGAGAAGACGCGTATATGGATTGGTCTGGAGATGTACATATGGAAAGTGGGTGGATTGTTTTGCATAGCGTTGGAGAAGACTGAGACGCTCTTGCGTTGGAGGAGTGGGAATGTATGGGTAGATATCTTGCGTGGAGAGGAGAATGGATAGCGATATCAGCGGATATTTATATTTTTTACTATGATATGTGTAGGTTTAAAAAATCGCATGCGGTAAAATTATATATCCAACCACTCTTATCTCCAAAATGCACAAACATCTACTCAAACAGACCCAAAATCGTCTTCATATCTATATAAGGCAGCCGTCGAACTAAAATCCCATCCCTCCGTCCCCGTAGCCATCGCCACGATACTGATCATTGACCAATTTCCCCAGCACCTCAAGGTTGTTATGGGTCTCGGGTCCGAAAGCGCCGAACCACTGGTTGTCGCCGCCGTTCATGCCGGAGGTGTCGAGCAAAGGGTTGAGGTCGAGGGTGAGCCAGTCTTCTTCGCTGGGCATGGTGAAATCATTGTTCATGGGGTACTGCTGTAGTTGTTGTTGTTGAGGGCTGGCTTGTTGTTGATTGGGGCTGTAAGGGAGGTTGTAGCTTGCATTGTTGTTGTTGTTGGCGTATGTGTTGCCGATGGGAGGCATGATGGAGATGTTGCTGTCGTGTGGGCTGTTGTAGGTGCGAGAGATACCGGCTAGTGGGTTTTGAAACACGTCACCTGTATCTGTGCGGTATGAGAATCGATCCTGGGGGGTGAATGCAGACGCGTTATTGTTGATGGTGTCGTATTGCTGCTGCTGAGCGGTACGCCGTGCGTGCTCTGGAGATGGGAAAGATCGAGGAGGCAATCTGACGAATTGCGATCGAACACTCGTTGTCAGGCGCTCGAGGAGATCGGAGATGCGCAGGCAGAGGTGGACGTCGTCCACGACGCTGGTGCGTAGTGCTCGGACCGTGTCATCTAAAAGGCGAAGCGATATTGCTACTTCGACCTGTTTGCCGCCGAGAGCGAAGGTCTGAACAAGAATCAGCAAGGGTCAATTATGGGCTGAGCTGTTGGTTGCGTGCCTTGAGAAGGAACATAGCGGCCGAGATGATCCTAAAATAAGTTCGTACAGGTGCATGCTTGAGTTGATCGTCCGGAAGGAGACCCTCGACTACATGCCTCAAGACTATCCTGGAAGAGTCAATGACCTCTTTGATGTATTGCTCATTCCGGCTGTAGAGGCTCGTGAAGGACGAGGATATCGAAGATGCAGGCGACGCCGGACCTTCATTTTGAGGCAGTGCGTTGACCTTGGTTGTCCATTGCTCTAGCACAGCCTGCAAGGCCAAAGAGTTGATGTAAAGGCCTTTCCAGATTCAGCGAGGGCACTGACCCATCAGGGATTGCTTGGGCCTTACTGATATAGTGATATTCGATAGCGATAATGCATCTAGCATGCTTCGGTACTACCACCTCAAAGTCATTGCTGACGCTCAAGGAAGGAAGAGACAGATTTACCTTCTAGAGTTTCGAATCTCCTGTACCAAGAATGGAGAAGAGGCTGGAGTTCTTGCAGACATTGCACATAGCCTCCGCTGTGGATTAGTGCAGCCGTTTGATCCTTAGTCGTGAACAGCTGGTCATTACATGTCTTCATGATCACCATTAGTTCGACCCAGAGTAGTTGCGTCTTGTCCACTGCTTCTGGAGATAGCGAAGACCCAACTGCAAGATTCTCAGTAATGTCAGAGCTCTCTTTTACGTAAGCCACACCTGGTAGAGAACCATTATGGAAGCTAGCCAAGGTGAAACGGTTGATATCGTCCGAGTACATAGTGGGAAGCCCAAACCGACCAGCAGCTTGGACAACGAAGACGTATAGTAGCCTCTCGATTCGGTCCGCTCGCCTACAATACTCGGGTGATCCGCCATCCCGTCTGACACGTCCATCGGCAGATTGCACCCCATCAGAATAGGTGCCAAAGATGCCAAGCTCGTAGGCTAACACATATGAGGTCCCAATCAAGCTCCAGCATATTCTGTCGGACCGTAAGGCTGGCTCGGTCCAGTCGGCGATTGTTGGATCTCCACCGAGGACCGACTCATCGGCGGAAATACTATGGGTGGGGCCATTGTTTGGATCGTCGTCCGCAGGAGCAAGAATCTCGTCGTCGTCATCCCGTGGGGGAAAATGCATAGATCGAGGGTGAAACTCATTGAGAAGTAACAAGCTTAGGAGTCCGGTCAGCGTCTTGTGCCATCGAATTATCGAGCATCTTCATTACCTTTCAATGGTCCCTAACGTACGTAGCCCACCTTTGATAGCGTTGGTCTGGCCGAGTCTCCGAGTACCTGCTCCACAGAAGCCGCCCCCAAACTGCTCCTGTCCCCAAAACATGCATGTGATCATGCTCTGCAAATAGTTCCATAATCTTTCATGAATCATGAAAGATCGGGTTTGGCCGCCAGGACCCGGGAGCTTGAGATACCTAGAAGCGATTGTGAGCATAGAGATCGTCAGCATTGGCTCGTCTTTCAGAAGGCCCGGATGGTCCGTATGAGATCGAATCTTTGGCAAGCTGATTGGCGTGAGGGGACTTATGAATTGGTAGAAGCTTGGTACAGGTTAGTAATATCTCCATCAAGAGCCTGTGGACAATCTCTCATACTAGTCTATGTATAATATGCCTTCCCTCGCGGTGAACCACCCGGCGCGAACGAATCTGAGTCGTGACCAGACCTCCAAAGTCTCCTTGGGCACTGGAGTCTTGCAGTGCTCAGGTCTGTCTCCGGCAATTGCTGGGTCGATGTGCGACGGGTATTGCTGCCCTGGGTGGGCATTGAAAGAGTCTGGCTTTGCGGTATGATAATTTCCTTGCATAGGACCCGGTCTCTGGGCTGATCGAGCTGTCGAACTTCTACCGTGGCTAGCCGTGTCCCTTCGTTGTAAGTCTTCACTTTGACCTGAAGCCTTGAGGAGCAGATGCAAGGCATCGCCAGGTATATTGATCGGGCTTTGGAACAGCGCAGCCGCAGTCTCATTCGTAACTTCCTGGTCTTGCCCCACTTCACTTTTATTGAGAACTCCACTTGTAGTGTACGGACCAGGCTGTTGATACCGTTCGCCGTCGGGCAGATCGTACCCATCTAAAGGCGAGGTCGTGGAGAAAGACCCGGAGGGCAATGATCTCTGGTGATGCTGTAAGCCTGGTGATGATTCTTCCATAGAGCCATGCCTTCTGGCAGCTTTCCTGCCGTTCCGTGTAGCGTAGTCATCAACGGCCTGGTCTCCATCTCCCAGTTCACTCCCCTCACCGTCCGCCTTACGCTTCCTCCTGGTAGCGGAGAAGTAGCATTCTTTACTCTCTCGTCGACATCTGACGCAAGGAGGCTCGTGGGGGTCATCAACAGGGCCTAGATCGCATCGAACTTTTCTCCGCCGACAAGGGATCTGGAGAAGATTAGCTACAGTGGGGTTGTGTGTGACGTTGGGATAGCGGGGACCTTACGCAAGCCTGGTAAGTCCTCTTGTGTATTGGAATGGCAGTGCTGTCTGTGGCCTGTGCTGCGGTCAATGAGTGAGTGGGCGCCGAAGCTCCACGGTCTGCATTCGGCGCTGTCATGTTCGAGATGTGTGTTGGATGGTTGGAGTCGGCTCGTCGGTTATCCCCGGATTTACGCACGATGGGTGTAACTACGTAGGGACATCCCAGGGTACCATAGATACATATGAGCTACATCATGATGGAGTGTCACAGCCATTGCGAGGAAGTGTTGATGCAACATGGCTCAATGTTGTTTTGATACATACTAGAGGCCTGTGCAAAGCTTGTACCTCTCACAGTGCTCGAAGAGAAATCCTTATATTGATCAATATCCGTTTCCCCATGCCCCAAGAGAACGCCAAACGATGCTCAGAAGTGTCCAAGAAAGCCCCATCGCTATGCCCGCAATTCCAAATCCGGATTTATTAGGTCAATTGTAGCCGCCATAATGCGAATGACGAGGTGTAGCAAGATGGTTCGTGCTGGTCGCATACTCGGATCCACCATCATGATATATGGTACCTCGTTGATCATCCTCGGGAAGGAGCTCCTTCACTTCCCAATTCCCCTGTTTTGTGCCTACGCTGAATTCAAGATCCTCTTTGGTGATGGAGTCCCAGTACTAGTGAGGGGTCAGCAAACGCCCGAGAAGATCTGGACTTGTCGCAAGTACCTTATAAACCATCATGACGGCCAACAGATTGCATATCGTAGCGAAGAACAGCCCGTCAAGGTAATGCGCGACGGCTTCGCAAAGCATGTCACTGAAGACGTAGAGGACCACCTGGCCAATAACGAAGAAAAAAACCCCGAAGGAGATATCTCCAAGCGGCCATCGATCTTGCAGTGTATTCGTGACCAGTATGATTTGCATGACCAAGTAGACGAACAAGCAGATGCCATTGAGGAGGTAGAGCACGACGAAGAGACCCAAGGTATTCCCAGGACCCATTCCCGCTTTACCCTTGAAAGTCAAGATAGACACCGCGCCCGATAGTATGAACATGCCAATTGAAGAGCCGCGCAGTAACCACACAGATTGCCTAGTGCCATCCTCATACAATTGAAACCCCACGAAGCCGTTGACTAGGAGGCAAGTGCATAATGCAGATGTGAAGCCGTTCTGCACAGCGACAAAGTAGGGAAAGGAGTCTGACTGGGGAGGTATCACTCCAGAGTCCAGTATCAAGGAAGTCATGGTAAGCGCCATGTAGAGATAGAAGAAGGTGGTGATCTCTTTTCGACCTATAAATAGAACACTACATGTCAGGACCTCGTCAAGCAAAGTGTAGAGCGGGAGGGATCTGACAGAACGAGCAAGGCTCTCTTACCGACAGCCGTGAACTTAGAGCGCACATGTAACACCATGATAGCCGCCATGCCCAGGGCTAGAATGTGCATGAAGTCCGTTGCAGCCTCAAAGATGATGGTGTTGGCCAGCGAGACACTTCGAGCATAGCAATTGGCCTGTATACCTGTTGGGCTTCCTGAAATGGGCGACACGGGACCCACGACTGAGCATAACGGCAATGCGCTTTTGCGACATATCGTCTCGAAGTCTCCAAACCCCATGGCTTCTTGCCCCAGCAGCTCTGGTAGTTCTTGCGAAGTCCTATAAGCGGTGCAGGATACGACAGTGAGATGAGTATGGCGCTATGTGGTTAAGGAAAGCGAGCGCAATTGTAGCAAGTGTGTGACGGGATAGACCGATTGAGATGACTCTGTAACATCGAAAAGCATGTTTATTGTCAAGAGCAGGGAAATTTGGTAGTTGCCGCCAAGATCGCTTGGCTTGGCGCTTACTAAGCGTCGTTCAGGGTGACTCGGACAGTTTTCGCAAGGACCTCCATCTATCCACCACTTCTTCCACGGAGAATGACAGCTCTACCAATGGACTTATCAGATCGGTCGGTTCGAACCGTGCTCCGATCTTCACCATTGGTCCTACCATCTCCTCCCTTTCTGGATGCGTGCATGATGAAGTACAGGGAGTAATCCCACGCTCTCGCGCGAAGGAAAGTTTTACATGCGATATCCGACCCAGTTGGCCGTTCCAGATCTCTTCGCAGCACGAGGCAACGGCCCGTCAAGGTCACTAACTGACTCTATCCTTGATCGTCACGTTCATCATCGAAAGCATGATCGAAGAGTCCGTGCAGGCTGACTCGACCTGGAAGGCGCATTGAGCTTGAGCAGGTGCATCGTCAAAGACGCACCTCGTAACGATTCATGCACTTCTGGCAGGAAAGGCCACCTTATCACCATGCACGGCTTCATGGCTCAGGCAAGGTGAGTGCGGATGTACCTCCAACGACCCCGATATACTCGGTTGCAGTACCAAGCCACCTGTCAAATTGTGGCAGCACCATCGATGGTGTAGTGACTGCCAAACCCACAGGCACGGCAGCAAGTCTGTTTCATGTCCTGTTGAGTTCGCTTGCCACTTGCCGAACAAGAGAGGCTACAACAGGCTACCACTATTGCGGATATCCGATCTGCTCACCAAGTAGGATGAGGGCCCCCCACTTTGGCCTGGTTTGGTTCACGCTTCCAGGTACCGAAACGCCCTACTTGGACAATTCGGCGGCACCCCAGCTTTCCCCAGTTGTTTGACAGCTTCCACGTTGCATCTACCGCTTCTAGCCTTCTACCGCTCGGATTTTGCGGCTGACGAATTGCCACCGAGCTTCTTCTTCTCCTGTCACCCAAATTGCGATTCGTCCACAAACAGAGTTTGACCGTGATCATTCTGAATGGTGATGCCCAAGCTTTTACTTAGGTGCTTTGACCGCCTGTGGCCATCACTGCTCCTTGCTCTCACCTTTTCTAATACTGTTTGCGCAAGCTACTGGCCGACATACTCCACGCCAGTCTTAGGGTACCCTTCTGTGCTAGGATGCTGTCGGATGACGCTGGAGCGCGAATACCTGCCCTGCTCCTTTTCCTTCCGCAACATGGCCTGCGAGGAGATGAATTGCGCTACGCCTGTTCAATGCTCCTTCATAATCTTCGTAATCATGTACCTGGTTATGAATTCACCCTGCACGGCACTGCTGCACACGGAGACTCGCAAGAGCGTTACTATTGTTGTAGCGGAGGGTTTCGCATCGAAGCTTAGAGAGTGAGACGCGACCGGACTATATAAGTCGGCCTTTGAAGCCATTGTATCACCAAGTCATACCAGACGGTTCGCTGAACAGCATCTGGACCGAGAGTATATCGTCGTGGTGAAGGTTGCACACCTCAGAGCACGGACCTTCACGAACCTTCCTACGGTATAAATCTTTCGTGATGGACATCTTGCACTTCACTAACCAGTTTCAAGATCCGTCCTTCACAAAACACACTGGGCCTCCTTCTTCCGTGAGCCACAGCCATCATGTGCGATTACACAATAAGTTACTACGTCTACTCGAACTGCACGGACCCGGGCATGCACTTTGTAAGAACATCACGAGAAGGGAACCCAAGGACCAAATGCGCCAGAGCACCCCATGAGCGATTCATCATGACCTCCGGTTCATGTCAAGTATGTCGATAGCGCGAGCTCCGTGATACTCGTCATCCCATACTATCACGGATGTGGAGCTTTACGGCGGAGGCTGCTTTCCAGCCGTTGGTACTTCTATCAGTCGTAAAATTGGGCATGGTGGCAGAGTGTGCCGGCGACAAAAGGATCCAGAAGTCCAGCAATGTCAGCATAGCTCACACGCCACTCGAGAGCGCGAGGCGAGAGGGACGAGGAATTGGGGTGTCGGAGTAATGAGAGCAGCGAAGCGAAGTCGGTGCTTCATCTACTCTGTGCTGAATAGGTCGAAAAGGCAGGAGTCGTGGCGATGGTGGGACGGGCCAGTTGGTCTTCGGCATGTACTGTTCGGCATACCCCCGGTTGGATACCCTTATCTTGCGCTAGCCTGCTTTTTCACGATCGAACGAATTGAGAGGATTATGCGCTGCGGCCTGTTTCGTTCAGCTCACCATCTGGCCTGCACATCCATTCCCAATAATGTCGTTCTGAACAACGTGCGTGTCCCCGATATACTTGGCAAACAGAAAACGTGCAAGCGGGCCGTTTTGTGGGGTAGAGGCTAAGGCCTTGCTTCGATCCTAAAGTAACGGGTAAAGTACATGGTTCATGCATAGCCGCTCAGCTACCAGGTGCTACGCTCGCTTCTGATATCGTGCAGTTTGCATTTCGTATTGTCTTTTCGGGGGACTGCTTGTCACGTCCGGAATAGGTTTGAGTGTGTCGATTGTATCAAGACCCGCGCTGCATGCATGCATACCGCGTCAGATCCTTCCTTGCCGAGAGCGTCCGATGCATCCGGGATTGGATCGCATTGGCCTGAACACTTTACCCAACAGTATTTTAGTTTGCCTGTGTGCCTGTCAAGGGACCAGTTGTTGGGAATTTGATGGTGCTTTAACCGCCTTTCAAGCTTGGCATTATTAGGAGGTTGATGCACAATATTGCTTACCACACTTCGACGATTCGCCCTTTCAGCCTTGAGATATTGACTCCACCACCAGCTTTTTATGTCGAGATGGTGCGAACGTGGATGTTAAATTTTAGCTAGGGATTTTCTTTACCCATGTTCTGATTTATCCTTGTACGAGTTGATTTGGTGGATGTTTACTCAGAAACACTCCGAACACAAGGCGCTAGCGTTGTAATTCCACCGATCCAAATCCTTCAAGAAATTTCCTCGCCGTGCTGCCAAAGGCACAATCAAGTGTTTGCTTCTTCATAGCTGTTCTACCTACGGAGAGATTAGGAAATCATCAAAAGCAACTCGTTTCAGGGATTCCTGCGTATCATTACTACCTACCATCACTATCAACCTTCTCAAAGTACCTTACCTACACGGTCACTCACTAGCCTCTATCCCTTTCGCCTCCATCCCTCTCACTCTTCATCTGTACTACCTCTACCTCTACCTCTACCTCTACCTCCACCTATACCTATACCTCTACCTCTACCTCTTTCTAACCAACACGCTTCCCTCCCTCCCAAACAAACTTTCCGGACATGATAACCCTAGGATTATAATACCACTACTGAGAGCCAACACTACGAGCGTTCTTCTGTAGCTTTCATATCCCCCGTTCCCTTGCCCCTTCCCCCTTTCAATACCAATCACTTCATCATCATAAATCCAGACCCACAATACCACCACCTCCCTACACACCCTCCACACCTTCGCACGTTTGCCCTCTTGGGACGTGGTTCATATCTATGGACATAGAAATAATCCTTTGAATGGTGAATATAGTAGGTGGTGAAGCTAGTATATTCAGCGACGACTAGTGCTGCTACTGCTGCTGCTGCTACTGCTACTACTACTACTACTACTACTACTACTACTACTACGACGACCACCACGACCACCACCTACGTGCCAACTGTACCACAGCGCAGAAAGCCTACACATAATCTTATTTTCGTGTGAGGATATGGTAGTTGG
>JAABUW010002677.1_pt1 | contig 26669 bp, 25 predicted proteins | sample 5560081 | NCBI WGS metagenome assembly JAABUW01 (sample SAMN10711882, study PRJNA513363) | rock metagenome | isolation source: Antarctica rocks | place: Antarctica: Victoria Land, Knobhead sud | reverse complement strand
CCGCTACCCGTGATTAGCCGTAACCTTAATTCAAATTGGGCCTAGCTTACCTATTCTAGAAGATGAGATGGAATTTGCACGTGCGTATTCACCTCTCCTCACTTCGCCTACATTACTATATCCAGACTAGTCAATAACGACTAAGGGAGCGTTGTACAGACTATTCGCATTACGTGGTTACAAAAAAAAAGAGCTCTAACTAGCGCCGTCGACGCCACCGTGCTAGTCAAGCTATTTTAATTCCATGTCCTTTTCAGTCGACTCAGTCCGCCGTAATGACGGCGCAGGTGGGGCGGAAAGTGCATGTCGAGGTCGAGAATAAAATACCTGATCAATCTTACGAGTCACTTCACGAACTTGTTCTTGCACACCGTCACCATCGCAACAATGGCCTCGCCACCCTTCCTCACGGCCATTGACCTCTCCAGCTACTCAGACGTCTCCTCAATACCGCAGGAAGCAAGATATAGCGGCGGCATCTTCGCCATCATCTCAGCGGGCAACATCGACAATGCATTCCAATTACTGAAAGATACTGTTGCACAACATTCCGTCCATTTGGAGGTCTCGAACGTCCAAGCACAGCAAGATGTCATAGATCTTCTCGATGCTGGCGCGGCGAAGGTCTTCGTGTCAAGCAGTCAGGCATCCGGCTTCGACAGCATACCCAACGTGGACTCGACCAGAGTCGTATACTGCCCTACTGGTTCGGCAGGTGACAGTACAGCAGCATTGGACGGGACATCATACGGAATCTATCTCCAGAATGTTGCGAGCGCTGAGAGTGCCGGGAAGATACTACACGAATTGGGCAAGAATCGGCCGCCTGTGTTCGTTTCGAAGGCACACATGACCGAGGAGGACGCAACACAGCTGGCTCGACAGGATGCGGTCCCTATCATCTCGAGCTCGCAATTGACGCTTGCTGCTGAGGCCGACGGCGACGCAATACAAGTGGCTAGCCTACTGTTGGCAAGAGCGAAGAGTGATCGTCCCGATGGGCTCTTTACTACCTTGGTCACGGACGAGCGAGGTATCGCACTCGGTCTGGTGTACAGTAATGCTGAGAGTGTGGCAGAGAGCTTGCGTGCAGGTCGTGGGGTATATCATAGCCGAAAGCGTGGTCTCTGGCGGAAGGGAGACACGAGCGGTGATTGGCAAGAGCTGCTACGGATAGAGCTTGACTGTGACCATGATTGTCTGCGGTTTGTTGTACGACAACAAGGAAACGGGTTCTGTCATCTGCAAACTGCGACCTGCTTTGGAGAGTACCAGGGCCTTTCCAAGTTGCAGAAGACACTACAAAGTCGGAAGCGGTCGGCTCCAGAAGGATCTTACACTGCGCGGCTCTTCAATGATTCGAAGATGCTCAATGCGAAGATCATGGAGGAAGCTTCAGAGCTGTGTGAGGCGACTTCGAAAGAGGAAATCGCAGCAGAAGCAGCAGATGTGCTTTACTTCGCACTTACCAAAGCTACCGCAGCAGGTGTCAGTCTAGAGGATATTGAACGTAATCTGGATGCCAAGAGTGTGAAGGTCAAGCGGCGAAAGGGTGATGCAAAGGGTCCATACGCCGAGAAGTTTGGCGTCAATGGTGCCTCTGCAGCAACAAATGGGCAGAAGAACGAAACAGTTCGTGAGGCTGCATCTGTACCCAAGCGCAAATCGGACTCTGCCGGCGTGGGCAAGGACGGCAGAATCAGAATGCGAAGACTTGTGACAGCAAACGAGTCTGCAAAGGTCGTTCAAGAAGCGCTCCAACGCCCTTCGCAGCGATCTACAGAAAAGATCATGGGCATCGTGAACCCGATAATCAAAGATGTGCAGACTCGAGGCGACAAGGCTCTGCTCGAGTACACACACAAGTTCGAGAAGGCGACAAGTCTCACCAGCCCAGTCCTCAAAGCACCCTTTCATCAAAGTCTAATGCAACTACCACCCGAGACGACTGAAGCCATCGACATATCTTTCGAAAACATCCGCAAGTTTCACGCAGCGCAACGAGAAGAACGACCTCTCGAGGTCGAGACTATGCCTGGTGTAGTCTGCTCCCGCTTCTCACGACCAATAGAGCGGGTCGGCTTGTACGTACCTGGTGGCACTGCTGTACTGCCGTCGACTGCAATGATGCTTGGGGTTCCTGCTATGGTTGCCGGCTGTCAGAAGATTGTTCTCGCATCTCCACCTCGCGCAGATGGATCACTAACGCCCGAAATTGTGTACGTGGCGCACAAGGTCGGCGCTGAGAGCATCGTGCTTGCTGGTGGTGCTCAAGCTGTGGCAGCCATGGCTTATGGCACCGAGAGCGTTAGCAAAGTCGACAAGATTCTCGGACCTGGCAATCAGTTTGTTACGGCAGCGAAGATGATTGTGAGCAACGACACCACTGCCAATGTCAGCATCGATATGCCTGCTGGACCATCCGAAGTCATGGTCATCGCAGATGAGACGGCGAATCCTGCTTTCGTGGCGAGCGATCTGCTCAGTCAAGCAGAACACGGTGTAGACTCACAAGTGGTCTGCATCACGGTAGGCATGGACGAAGCACAAGTGCAGGCTATTGAAGACGAACTCCACAAGCAAGCCACAGCCCTACCAAGAGTCGATATGGTCCGCGGCGCGATCGAGCATTCAACCACACTGGTCACGTCCACCATCGACGAAGCCATGGCTCTCAGTAACGCCTACGCACCTGAACATCTTATCTTGCAGATCAAGGACCCCGTGGCCGCAAGAGACATGGTGCAGAACGCAGGATCTGTCTTCCTGGGCGACTGGACACCAGAAAGTGTTGGCGACTACTCTGCTGGTGTCAACCATTCGTTGCCAACCTATGGCTATGCTAAGCAGTACTCTGGTGTCAACCTTGGAAGTTATATCAAGCACATCACCAGCTCACATCTGACCGAGCAGGGCCTGAAGAATGTCGGAGGTGCTGTGATGCAGTTGGCGAAGGTGGAGGAGCTGGAGGCGCATCGTCGGGCTGTGGAGATGCGGTTGGAGTTTCTGAAAAGGCGTGGGAAGCAATGAGGCTTTGTTGTTGATGGATGTTGCAGGACGATCCGCGTGCCATACATGCGATACACGCTCTGCGATCAAGTCTCGCAGCAACACGGTGCCCTGTCGTCGATAATGAGAAAACCGCGTCGTTCGTGCTGTCCTTTCTCTGGTCACGACTCAAATGCGCAAGTTCGCACCATCTCGTCGGAGGAACCGTGGCTACACTTCAGCTCCTTAATCAAGATACCATTTCAGCCACCACGGCGACGTCCGAGACCAATGGCTAGCGATATCGCGAAATCTGGAAACTCTCGTCCCTTTCTGGAAACCAGGGATCTGTGATCGTTAGACTCATTCGGGACGAACCTAGCGCTTGGCCGAGCCGCGCTGCCGGCATGTTCTAGCGCTTCCGGGAGACACATACTAATAGAACTTACTCTCCTATACCAACGTTGATTGTGGATTTTACCACGGTAGGTTTCGCACACGCGCCGCCACGATCTTCTAGCCACGTGGGAAGACCAGTTCCAGACCTACTCGCTTCCACGGTTTTGCTTCCTATAGCTCCTACAGCGCTCTGGCTTACTTGGCATCATGCTATTGTCTGGCTACTGCTCGCTTGGCATGTTCTACATCAACGATACAAGTATGAGAGACCCTCATATCTTGTCCACCATAGCTACTGCATTTCGTATCAGCCCTCGACCACTCTTTTAGAGGGCCTTCCTTTCATATTGCCTTTCTCGGTAAACCTTTCATTGATATTTTGCCGGTATGAAGACTATCTCTAATTTCGCGAGCATCATTGCTTGCCTTGCCATTGTCCCCCAAATTGCTCTCGCCATCCCTCAGCATGCGAAACGTCAGGAAAGCGCATCGACAACAGCCGCCGGCCGCTCGGCAACGGTTGACGCAGCTGCAGGCCCGACTCTCGAGCCCGTCATTCCACCCCAACAAGACACCGGCGATTTGGACGTACTCAATCCGGACAAGAGCGTTCAGCTTTCTTATGCCGGCGTCACAACTGGTCCATTGACCAAACGTGACGATTCGGTCATCCTCGTCAACTTCGACTTCACCTTCAAATACCCGACAGTGGCTCTCGACCATTCCGACTACATAACCAGCATCTCCTGCTCTGCTGATGGCCAACTCATCGGCCAGATCAACGATGCAGATGCATACGCCCTTGCTAAGGAGAACTGGTCGCAGCAGAGCAACCTGATCCTCATCACCGCTGTCGAAGGCTGTGGCAACGATACGCAGAACGATATTTTCCTTGCAAAATCCTTCGACTTTTCTGACGACGACGACTCATTCGCTGCCACTGGATCACACGTCACTTTTCACGATGTCCTGAGGACTATGGACGTCAAATGGGGCAATGCTCCGTCCGATACCTTGACCAAACGCTTCGCTCACCAGCGTCGTGACGAGCCAGACGAGCAAGCGTCGGCAACACTGGACATTGGTTTGATGGTATCAGAAGGTATCTCTGCTGCCGAGGATCCACCGTGGCCGGGAGCTGTGTTGCTGGCGAGTTGGAGCACGGATGGAGACGATGAAGAGGGCGGATCGGAGAAGCGTGAACTCGCTGCCACAAAAGAGCTGGCCATCCGGGAAGAAGGAGAAGGTGGTTTCGAGGCCGGACTTAACATCTACTGCGTCGACTGCGGTGTAAAAGGCACCATCACGATCGAAGGCTCGCTGTCTTGGGGCTTCTTCAGCGGCATCACGCTTGCTCAAGTCAAGGTCAATGGTTATATATACGCTGGATTGTATCTCGGTCTTGAGATACACGCCGTCTATTCCAAGGAGTGGGAGAAAGACATCTTCAAGAAGTCGTAAGTGACTAACACTCTTACAAACCACCCTCGTGCACCGTGACTGACATGTTCCGCAGTCTCAACCCATGGTCGGTCCCATATCTTATCGACTTCGGGCCATACGTTCGCCTGGCCGTTGCTGCTAGCATCGAGATCAAGGCCGAGGGTACGATTCTGATAGGCGCGTCGGCAACCTGGGGTCAGTTTGAAGCATACCTTGACCTGGTTAACGGCGCATCGGGAAGCTCCACTTCCGGACTTACTCCCACCATCGACCGCAAGGCCGAGGCTGAAGTAGAGCTGTCGGCTGAAGCAACGCTGGGTATGCCAATCGGCATTGGCGTTGAGATCAGCATCTTCGGCCTGATCACATCTGCTCTGACGGTCGGCTGTGAATTGACGGATACACCGGCCATCACGGCGGAAGCCAGCTACTCAATTTCTGTCGGCAAAGACGAGGAGGAGGGAGTTGACGAAGGCGAGGATACCTGCGATGGCATCGACTGGTCCATCAAATTGGAGAACAAGCTGGAGTTCACCGTTACTGGTTACTTTTCGGGCTCTTGGGACCTCATTGATCCGTGGGAGAGCGAGCCATTAGCGGACGGCTGTATCCAGATCGGTGGCTCAGATGATGGTGGTGACGATGGCAGTGGAGAAAACGGCGACGATGGCAGTAATGGAGGCGATGATGGCAGCAATGGCGGTGATGATGGCAGCACCGATCCTCCCCCGCCACCACCACCCTCCAAAGCCAAATGCGTCGCCAGGAACACCAACGTTCCTGCCGAGTTCTCCTGCCGCGCTGTGGGTACGGGAGCTAGCGACACCACAACAGCGCTCCTTGAGCCATCGCAAGCAAAGAAGCGCCGACGGTGCGTCAAGCGCTGTATGGGAAACGATTCGTGCCAGAGCATCAGCTGGAACCAGAGCACTCAAGTCTGCCAGATGTACAGCTCAATGGTGTCGGATCTTGGGATTACGCCCGCAAAGGGCCAGGGTCACATGGTCTTTGGTGATCGGTCGTGCTGGAGGGTGACGGATTGTGCCAAACCAGCATAGACGTTGATACTTGGTACTACAAGCCCATGTTATGGCACGTTTGGTACCCTCACCACCGTTCTGAGCAGTGTATTGTGCCGTTTTCCAATATCGTAGTGATAGACACAACCCCATGCGACAATTTCTTTGTCTAATTCGCATACTCGGGATCGGTCGTCCACCATCGACAAAGACTGTGTTCTCATACCGAATCCGGTATGTCCTCGGCACCCTTTGTTTGTCTTCGAGCATCTGGTCACCACTTGATACATCGTGCCGTTACGAGAGATTGAGAAGACGACCTCTCGCCTCGAAGCCTTCTATTACACAACATCATATGGCTGTAGCGGATTGATCAAATTCTTCTCTGAACAGACGAAAAGATGCCTATACACGGGCAAATGGGTGGCGTTATCATCATGCCTGAGTATGACACAACTGACTCCGATGAGCTGCCATCTGGAGCAGAGGCCTCCGATGAGCTGTCGTCTGAATCAGGAGAATTCGATGCACTAACGCCCCTCGAGAAGATCCAGAAGGCAGACAAAAAGTTGCTCAGGATAGAACGTCGTTACGACAAGGTCATGAAGGGCACCGCTGCTGCCACAGATCTGGAGAGATTCGTGGTCGAGGCGAGAGGGCTGAATGTCTTGGTGAGGAGCCTCATCAGAGACGCGGACGGACTTCTCACACGAATCGGATCTGTTGATGCTCCGGGACGAGAGATAGCCGCTCAAATCGAGGCATTGAAAGCGACCCGAACCAGGCTCAACCTTCGACAGAAAATAGGGACTGTACAGCAAGAACGTAAGCAGATCGAAATCAGGAAGCTACCAGGCGGCAATGATCGCAAGGTGCCTTTCAAGGAAAGATTCGTATCGAAGCAAGCGAAGGTCGTAAAGACTCGACCGTTCGAGTTCGAACCCGACAACGGTCTGAACCAACCAGGCATAAACTGGATTCCAATCGATCATCTTGGAGGTGGCGGAAATGCAGCAGCGCTGTGGATCGCCGTCGATGGAAATTCAGAGATCAGGGCTAGAGTAGTGAGAAAGGATACGCATTTCCATAGGGATTTCCTTGTGGATGCTACAAGGTGGGCGGGAGATCCCAAAGACGCCTGTGGCCGTGCCACTCGAATGGCATTGTCATGAGAAGGCTCAAGATGCGCCGGGGGCGACGAACTTCGTGAAAGCGCTCAGGTATGAGATGGACCTCGAAAATTTCCAATATCGCCTATACACAGGGTATTGTGCTTATGGCGATCTCAACAACATCATCGATCAGGCGCACGGGCGTCATATCATCCCAATCCCCTGGATAATGTCAGTCTTCGAAGCACTCGTGAAGTGCGGACTCGTTATGGAGCATGGCTCTTCCAGCGAAAGAAACGTCGAGGGATGGATGGAGATCGTGCACCGCGACCTGAAGCCGAGGAATATCTTCCTGGACGTCGAACAGGAGACCTGGCCGCTGTATCCTCAGGCTATGCTTGGAGACTTTGGTATCGCCATCGAAACGTGCCCGGGCGATGCGGTGAACCCAGTCATGTGGAACACCGGTCGTGGTACGCCGGGCTTCTTGGCACCCGAGCACTCCAGGTTCCAGGATAAGAAGACCCGGGAGCCAGTGGATGCATTCCCTTTGCTTGCTCACACAAACGTATAGGGCGTCGGAGCGATTCTCGCCAGCCTTATTTACAGCAAGGGTCAACCTTCTCAGCCGTCCTATCTGCGAAGAGGCAATCACAAGTACAGCTTCTTGAAATCCGACGACGGTCCTCATCAGCAGTTTCCTTTTCTTATGGACTTGGTGGACCAGTGTCTCGAGTTCGATCCAGCGAGACGACCCACATTCGCAGAGCTCGATGCGAAGCTGCAAGAGTACTTCGAAGGCCAAGATGACGGGACTTCCATACAGCAAGACGTGCGAAAGGCGCGGAGAGGTGAAGAGTCGGAAAGCCTGAACCATCCGAGTATCAATTTGAAGGTGTCGGATCCATACAAGCTCGGGATGGCTTATGTTATGAACCTGGATTGATGACCTCGCAAGACTGGGTTCGACGGTCGGTCAAGAGTCGTTCTTCAAGCAGTCGAGTTCCTCCGTAGTCGAATCTGCTCAAATTCTTCATCCTGTGGAAAGCCCAGATGCAGTCGTCCTGTCTTCGCCCATCTGAGCACCGCACCCTCTCCAGTCTCGAAATCCAGTACCCGCCCACCTTTCTCCTTATCATCGTCCAGGAAACAGCACTGCAATCCCTCACCACTTATATCTTTCTGCCACGCCGGAATGCTGAACCCAAAAATCGTGCCTTCGACATCCCAATACGTCTGCTGCTTCGTGCTGATGTACCCAAAGCGCCCACTCAGCTTGAACGACAGCGGTGTATTCTTGCTCCTCTCAAACACATCTTTGACCTTCTTACTCGTCGTCCCTTTCGGCGGTTTGACCTGCTGTGAAGGCTGAAATATCGTGACCATGCAGAAGGGTAGCTGGTCGTCTTTGTCCGCTTCGGTGGCTTCGCCGTCCTCGTCGAAGCTGTACATGACCGAGTCTACTTGTATCATGTCGCCGTCCCCATCTTCTGATACGCCGATGCCGTGTGTACCATGGTTCAAAAGGAAACCGACCGGTGGTCCACCATCTTTCAGCCCGCCTTCGAAAGCGGAAAGGAGGGAGAATTGGAAGATGTCGTTGGGAAGTGTTTTTGACATGGTTGAATGAGCAAGGAGGTATAGAAGAGGGACCTTGTCTGGAGCTACGACCTTGAAGAGACCAGCAAGGAGAAAGAACAGGCTGGTACAACAACAAAATCAAAGTGGGCTGTCGTGCCCGATGTCGCCGGCTTGCATACAGCTGCAGAAATGAGATAAGATACCGTACTACTTATGAAGTTGCCGGACAAATGGTGCCCGGAAGTAGTAGTCTAGTAGCCGTATGTCGCGCCGTTTTGCTTCTTGTTTGTGTGAGGTGATAAGTAGATGACTGCGGGTAGGAAGGTGACCACCCATAACGGCAACCAGTCCTCGACCCCTGCCAACTCGAACTTTACGAGACGAAACTTAAGCCTGCAAGAGCGGCAGGCATTGGAATATGGACCAACACATATAAATACGTAGGGCCGCAAAGAATCACACGTGTTAGGGCTGGAGTAAGTGTAATATAGAGAATCCTCGCCTCAACGGTGCCATGCTGATCGGAAAGCTTTCATTTGTTCGTTATAGACCGCTCTTCCCACGGCTGAGGAACATCGGCTCAACAGCACCTCTCCGCCGACTTACAGCACTTAACCGCATATCCTCGAGGCGGTCGACCACGATATCAGACCCAGGCCAACCGCAGAGCAGGAATTATCCAGCAATGTCCTCCACGAAAATCCTCCTTCACGGCTCCGGCGCCATCGGAACAATATACGTCCACCTCCTCTCCCAAGCCGGCTACGACGTAACCGCAGTTTGCCGCTCCAACTACGACGCCGCCAAAGCAGACGACTTCCTGATCGGCTCCGACAGGTACGGCAAAGGCATCCGCATCCATCCGAAAGTCGTTCGCTCTCCCGCAGAAGCCGCCAAAGATGGTCCTTGGGACTACATAATTGTGGCCACCAAAGCGCTGCCGGATGCTGAGACGAGCAAAGTCATCGCTCCCGCCGTGACGGAAGGCAAGACGACGATTGTGCTGATCCAGAATGGGATTGGGATCGAGGACGAATATGCTGAAATGTTTCCGCAGAATCCACTGTTGAGTTGCGTGGTGTACTTGCCGACAACGCAGGTTGCTCCTGGGCATATTCAGATGGGCACATTCGAGATGCTTGAGGTTGGAACGTTTCCTGCGTCAGCGTACGAGAAAGACGAGAGTGTGAGAAATGGTGCAGATAACTTCATGGAGATCTTGAAGAAGTCAGGGAGTGAAGTGACGTGGTACGATGACATCCAAGAGAAAAGGTGGAACAAGCTCTTGATCAACGCTCTGTGGAACCCGGTCTGCGCACTTACCTTGTCAAGAGACGCCGCGTTTCTGGCATCCGACTCCACAGCCAACAAAGTCATCGAAGATGTGATGCTTGAGGTTGTTGCGGTCGCGCAGAAGCTCGGCTACAGCAACATTAGTCCCAAAGCTGCGAGCGACCAGATGAAACGTGCTGGAAGTAGAGTCGGGTCCAAAGGCATTGAGCCGAGCATGCTGGTCGATGTGCTGAACGGCAGGCGGATGGAAGTTGATGCCATCCTGGGCAACCCTGTGAAAGTCGCAAAAAGCGTTGAAGTGGAAGTGCCAAGGATGGAGCTGTTGTATGGTCTTGCGAAGGCGTTAGATGAGGCGGTGGCGTACAGGCAGCCCGGCCAGTCGTTGGGTGGCGATGAGACTCGGTCTGAACGGGCGAAGCGAGGCGATAGCGTGCTGTAGGACATGTTCGAGATAGAGGCTTAGAGCTTCACCCAGCATTTTGCCGGTCGCCATTAGATTCCGCCTTCCTCTCGTCCCGCCGCTTCTTTACCCACTCTCCAAACGGCTTCCATATCGCCTCCTTCTCCGCCGGCTTCGTGCTTGCGCTGAGGCCACTAGTTGAAGTAGCCACGAACACCGGCGCTCCATCCCAGTCTGGTGTCTTGCCCATCCGCTCTTTTTCGTTTTGCCAGCCGTACTGGAATTCTGTCTTCTTGATCTCGCGCTTATATCGCCATCTCCAGACCGCTTCCCATATGCCCTTGCCAACGATACACACGGCTTCAGGACGGAACTGGCGAATCTTCTCCTCCAAGATGGGTGTACCAGTAGCCATCTCTGCCTTGCTCAGCTCGGCCGCATCCTTGGAAGGTCTTTCAACGATGTTGGTATTGCCGAGCGAGCATAGCCGTGGCAGGTCGACATCCTGCTCCGGTCGCAGCCTTACATCAGTGCATCCTGAGCTGTGCAGTAGCTTCCAGTAACTATTTGATGGGTGGGCATATGCGTGGCCAGATGTAGCTGTGCGTATACCAGGGTTCGTGCCGACGAAGACTGCGATCAGGCCCGGCTCGAGCACATCCACAAGTGGTGGGAGATGTGCATACTTCGAAGGTGGCGCATAACGGGAAGCCTGGCGGCGTCGTTTCGCTGGTGATGGCGAAGGCGCGTCTGGGCGTTGCTCTTCCTTCGTCTCTTCTATAGCTCGTTTACGACCCGATCGTCGAGCCGTGGGATTGTCACCATTGTTCGTAGCTTGAGAAGCATCTGCAACGTGACGGAAGCGCTGGAGGTTTGACTTGAAGGTCGTCGTGCTGGCGTGCTCGACCGTCGTCGACCCATCCGACTCCTCATTCACATCGTCGCCCTCATCGCGACTCTCCATTCTGCTGGGTTTGGGAAGTTCAGAAGAGGTCTGGGCCATCATGAAGGCGCTTGAAGCCGACGATGGCAAGCTCAAATGCGAGAATCACGACCACGACCACGACCAGTCAAACATTGGCTCAAAATCTCGGGCACTAGCGGGGGTACTCCCGCACCCCCGATTTTTCGTTAAGAACAAAATGGGGGTGCAGCCTTGCTGCCTTAGATGGTCCATTAGCTAAGAGATCCGGGCGCTAGTGGGGGTACTCCCGCACCCCCGATTTTGCGTTAAGAACAAAATGGGGGTGCAGCCTTGATGCCTTATATCACTGCCCTACGGGAAGGCTTTTGATTGGCCTAGCTCATACGAACTCGGTGGACAAAATATGCAACGAGAGCTGTTTGATACACCTCTGGCGGCCCATACCATCGAACTCACGAGCGACATGAGGCTGGATTCAACGCCAACAACGTCAGATCGATTCTGTACGAAGATCCTCGTTTACGCGCCGGTCGCGCAAGCTATGCATGCCTATCTGCTCGACCAAAGCTCCGCCTTCGTGGCCTTGAGGGGGGACCTGAACTGTTGTGTAACGTCCCGCCACTCCTCGCCAATTGCATCGTCTCTCACATGCACGATCTCGAAACAATGGCCAGCCCATATGCCTCGCTTGAGCGTCCTCTCGGCAAGGGTCTCGCTGCCGTCATGATGGTCACCGGCCCTATCATCTTCGTCTGCATATTTCCCGGTGTACTCCGCCGACCAGGTTACCCGCATCAAGAGCGCTTTATCCACAGAGAGCGAAGGCAAGCCCTTCACATGCATGTAGTTGGGTTCGCTTTGGTATCGCTTCGACTGCTTGAGGACAACATACTCGTGTGTCGTCAGGTTCCGCAATAGCCATGAATATGGTGTGGTATTGCGCTGACCGCAGCGGGCACGTTTCGCAGGATCAGCCCGCCGAAGATCGCGCATTCTTTTCGAGACCCTGGAGCGCCTCGGGAGCATGACCTCTACAGTGTGGCGTAAGGTAGCTATATCGACGGGACAGATGCCACTATTTGCACTCGTGGAGATGAATGAATTGACCCATTCACTTTCCAGAGATTGTGTCGAGCGATCGGTGAAGGAGGATCTCGCATTCCAGTTCCACCTTCGAGCAGGACACATGCCTCTGCGACTCATGCCCATGCCCGGGCGACTGGGGGCTGCATTGAAGAATTCTTCTTCTTGAGCTCTGAGCTCTGGCTCTAGAGCATGTATCGCTGGCGGTACTGACATCAGGTATGTACCAGTACAAAGCAATGGCCGGCCTGCCCACGACAATTTCTGCCGCTGCTGCTGGACGTGGGCGAGCAGATGCATCCATAGCGACTGTGAAGCAAGACCGAAAGCAACGACATCGTTGGTGGACAGAGCGGAGAGCACCATGGTCAGCAGCTCCGGCGGCAGGCGTTCGATGGCCGAAGCTGTGGTCGATTGCGGATGTGTGAGCCTCATCCTGTTTAGCAGTTCTGTCAGATCCACAGTGTTGAAGTTACTGGGTCTTGCCAATTTGTCGAAGGCATCCCACGTGAACTCCTCCTTCAGGAATTGTAGGGACAGGCGGTAACTGTATGGTGGAGCCATGACTTCCGTCAAGGTATACTGTTCTTTCAGATGGGGGACCATGAGCGACCATTGTTGCCCTCCCCTGCACGTTTGATCGACGCCTGGTGGACACATGCTGATTGAGGTGGAACTGTGTGCAGATAGAGGGGTTAAGTGAGTGGGAGAAGAAGAGGAAGAAGAAGAGGAGAAAGCTCGAGAATATGTGGAAGAGAGCAGGGTTGATCCTACGGGTTGATCCTGCAGGCTGGGTGTGCCTAGTTTTTGCCAAATAGATCTAGCTCTTGCCTAATTCGGCCGACCTGCATATGCAATCATGTGAAAATGTGTCATATGGCTAAGAATCATGGCAGCTAGCGACTACGCGATGGCTAGCAATGAGTAAATGTACTGTTCTGCCCTCTGATGTCCTCCTTCTCTATGTCTGCTATGCATGTTGTATTTGAACTCGGGTTTGAGCAGCAAAATGGAGGACGCTGATTGGCGCGCATTCACATCTGGCCTGAGGCAGCAAGAGCAAAAAAATATCAAGAACAACAACATCTCGACCTTGATCTCTTCTTCCAAAAATACAGCATTTGCAGTGCACAAACCATGGCGACCGCGACCACGTTACTCGACACGCTATCGAGCTTCACGACAGCGGCAGAATCTACTACACAAGCACTGCCCAATGTAGACGCTCTACTACCATCCGGAGATGGAATCTCACTACTGGATGCAAAGAACGAAATCTTCCTTTCCTACTTGCAGGCGCTCGCTCTTCGCAATCTGAACGTTATCCGGTCACTGAAAGACGGAGCCGACGTCGAGGCAACACAGAAACTCAGCAGCGACATCACATCGAAGCTCATCGAGCATCGAGTATATCTGGAGCGAGGCGTACGACCACTGGAGCAGAAGATCAAGTATCAGACGGATAAGGTTGTGAAGGCCGCAGACGACGAAGAGAGGGTGGCTCTTCAGAGGCAGAAATCTACGAAGCCTGTGAAGGGACGAAAAGATGGTAGTGACGATTCGGAGGGAGGATCGGACGACAGCGAGGATGAAGAGGACGAAGAAGTTGACCAAACCTCATACCGACCGAACCTCGCAACCTTTGGGAAGACGAACGGCACGACTTCACAAGCGACTCGCCACTCGAAGAGCAAAGAGGATGGCGTCTACCGCCCACCGCGAGTCTCAGCCACATCTATGCCTACAACCGAGCAGAAAGTACGCAAAGAGAAACGACAGCCTAAATCAGCTACGATGGAGGAGTATGTCAGCGCCGAATTGTCGACCGCTCCTCAGTCTGTACCAAGCATAGGCAGCACAATTGTACAGGGCGGTAGAAAGACGAAAGACGCACGACAGTTGGCCAAAGAGCAGGAGCGACAGGATTACGAGGAGACGCACCTCGTGCGATTGCCGAAGGAGTCGAAGAAGGAGCTGGCGAAGCAGAAGTCTAGGGATAAGAGGGGTGGGTTTGGCGGCGAGGAATGGAGAGATCTTGGGAGTGCTGTCGACCGCATTGGTGACTTGACGAGGCGGAAGGGTAAGGGAGGGGCGTTGGAGAACAGTAGGAAGCGTGCAGTTGAGGATGGGCCACGCAACGATGGAATCGGCAGTGCATTCGATGTCAAGAAGAGACGGGTTATGAAGAAGATGCACAAGTAGAGGAGGTGGACCTGACTATCGAACTACTGCTTCTTCCTACCCTTTCGCTCCTCCGCCTTCAGCATGGTCTTCAACTTCGACAAATTGGTCGACGACGCAAACGACCAGTCAAGCGCCCAGGTCGGGGTGAGCCAGGTAACCCATCGCATAGTCGTGGATAAGAACCCTCGATAAACACGCGCTGGCGGTCTCGACGACAGCAGGTCCTTGACCGCCGACTTGGCCCACTCCGCGGCATTCTTTGCACCTTTGGGCTTCAGCTTGCCCAACATCATCTCATCGACGTACGCCTTGATCGGCAGATACGGCGACGAGTCCGGGATGCCTTGGTCGCCACCGTCGATATGGCCCCAGAAGTGCGTGGCGACGTCGCCGGTGATGAGGGTTACGACCTGGTCATCGTATTAACGCATCGCCGCTCAAAACATGGTATCGAGACTTACCTTGATACCAAAAGGCGCCAGCTCAACCCTCATCGTATTACTAAAACTTACCACCGCCCTCTTGCTCGCCGAGTACGTGCCAATATACGGCTGGTCCAATCCCGGTAAACCAGTAATGCTCGCCTGATTCACGACCATCCCCTTCGCCTCTCGAAGTAGCGGGAAGAACGCTTGCGTGACCGCTAGAAGACCAAAGACGTTGACGTCGAAATTCTTTCTGATCTTGTTGATGTCGGCGTCCATCAGGGGCATCATGTACCCGTAACCAGCATTGTTGACCAGGAAATCCAGCTTACCACCTGTAATCCGTTCGGTTGCGCTCACAGCGGCAGCAATTGAGTCCGGGGACGTGACATCGAGTTCAAGTTTCTCTAGTTTTGCTATCCTGTTGGGGTTAAGGTACTCGAGTTGTTTGAGTGTTGGCCCTGTTGCGATAACGCTGATGTTGTGGCCGAGTAGTTCTTCGGTCAGGGCACCGCCCGTCCCATACTGAGATACTCCAGTGATCAAGGCCCAGCGGAGTTGTGCCATGGTGGGGCGAATATCAGGTTGCAACATGCAGAGCGCGCTGTTGTACTTTATATGGTTTGCCGGGTAGTAGATCTCCGGTATCCGGTATGAGGCTGAACGCTAGGGAAATAACGATGTACAAGGATGTTTCGAGCGACTTACCGTTAGCGATCATATAAACGAGTATACCACTTGGCGAGGCTCAAACAACTTACAAGAGTGTCCGGCTCAATGTGTTCGCTACGTGTACGCTTGAACGATTGAAGCATGAGATTTCTCAGACGAGACGAGATAACAGGCACGACTGGTGATGCTGGTCATGGCTCATCACATTGAATACATGACTTTGGTATGTTTTCGTTCGGTCACTACATACGCTGCATGAGCCGACTGGGCCTGCACACACATCATGGCGGGACTGCAAAATAGCCAGAGTCGAGCAGTGGCATCTGCGCCCCATTCACCTCTGGTTTGCCTTGTGATGATGCTGCTGCCACTGTTGCATATGCAGATCGACGTTTCTCAGCTGTCTCAATGACATTCGTGTGCTGTAGTAGCCGGCAGAGCGACCTTTTGCAGGCCAATTGTTCTCTCCATAATCGTTTCACGTCGTCCCGGAGGTCCATGTAGTATGTCCGGGTACACGTGGCCGGTCCCACCGCAATATTGAGCTTTGTGTCGTATAGCAGAGTGAGATCACAGAGGCACGAGATGACAGCCAAGCAACCCACGACCTCCCCAGTTCTGTCTTGGTGTGAGCCTAAGATCTAGTGACTGCGAGGCCGCATTGTCGGAGGATTCCCGTAAGACTCTGACTATTATGGTTTGCTAAAATGCTGTCAGTGATACGCTTCCTCTCCACAAGCTCCAGGGTATGCCTACGTTCTCGTTCTGCTGCACCACCTGCGCGACCTTGCTGAGTCTTTCGTGGTTGGTGTAGTTCGCGGTGCCGAATTTTGTCACTCGGTCACCAGCCTTGAGACCAGCTTCCGCTGCTGGACTGCCTGCAGCCACTGTGTTCACCTTCGCGAACGGCGGTTCGATCGCAGACGCGCCGCTGCCGCTCGTCCCTGCGCTCCACGATTGTGCAGAAGGCGAGGGTTCGAGAGTCTTCCCAGCAGCGAAGTGCTCCTCTACAACAACTTGAACCTGCTTCATAACCTCTTTCAAGTCGTTCTTGAGCCGTATAATCCTAGCACGTGTTGTTCTGATTTGTGCGACATCGATGTCTGCTCGTGGGAAGCCGTCGATGGTGGTTAAGGTTGTCTTCATGTGGACGCCGTGCTATACCGCATCGTCAGCGCTCTGTTCCACCGGACCAATCTTGAAGGTAGTCATACAGAATCCAAGACAGCCCCAAGTGCCGTCAGCTCCGCCTCGAGGTTCTCTTTCTGAGCCATGAGCTCGTAGAACGATTGTTGTTTCGGCGCGCCATTTGCCGTCGGTTGTGATGTGGGACCCGACGGCACCGTGGGTGCGTGTATGTCGTCCATTCTGAGACCCATCTGTGTTACAGTGTAGGTAGACCGTCGACTTTCGGAAGTGGTATAAGCGTGAATCGAGAACAAAAGCTTCGAGGCAGACAACCGTTACGCCTTTTGCGGGGCGGAGATCTTAGGGCTTCGGAGAGAGAGCCGTACCACTAGCGCCAAAGCCAAAACGGCTCTACAGGCACGGAGAAGACATCGTGATCTCTCGGCAGACACGCACTCGAGGGACAATGCAGCACTGCCGACCGCCTCGCTCGTCCCCGCCTCCTGCGCTACGCTGAGCATCACTGTGACGTGAAAGTAAGATACCTCGGTATGCTCGCCTGAGCTTCGTTCGCTCGTCTAGCTTTGTCGCAAGCACGTTAGTTACATGTGATCAGCGCCGTACCTGACGGTCCTTGAACGGTTAAGGCTCGTGGGGCCACTCCAGTGATGATTGGAAGATATGCCCCTCTGCTTGCTCTGTTTTACACATGGACCGAACGCGTGCGCGAGGTGCGGTTTCATGTGAAGAAAACGTGAGGTAGGTGCGACTGTAAGTCGTTGATAAACAGCTGAAGTCCCGACCTTGTGGACTTGGACTTTCTCCTTCACAACACCTCACCACATCCCTCACTACACACACTCATCAGCATGGCACCAAGCGCCATATCTACCGGTCTGGGGAAGCTTCAAGAGACGCTTAATGGGTCGATTGAAGGCCGCAAGATTGCGGATCTCCACAAGAACATGAAAGACTACAATGTTCCGAAAAACCGCCTCACGACCGATTATGGCGTGAAGCAGGAGAACACTGGTGCGTTTCAATGTTCTTGACGGTGAATGTTGTTCTTGGACTGACACGCCGAATCCCAGATGACTGGCTCAAAATCGTCACCGAGGACAAGACTGGTCCAATGCTCCTCGAAGATCACGCCGGCCGCGAGAAGATCAATCGCTTTGATCACGAACGTATTCCAGAGCGAGTCGTTCATGCCCGTGGTGCTGGCGCCTTTGGAACTTTCAAGATGCACAAGAGTCTCGCTGAGTACACCACGGCTGGAGTTCTGACAGACACATCTCGCAGCACTCCGTTGTTTGTGCGCTTCAGCACTGTTCTTGGCAGCCGGGATCTGCGGACACTGTGCGAGACGTCAGAGGCTTCTCGATCAAAATGTACACTGAGGAGGGTAAGTTACTTCCAATTCTGTGTTCTCAAGGGTAGCAACTAACAATCTGCTAGGCAACTGGGACATCGTTGGCAACGTATGTCCATCTTGAAGAGGAGAGAACTAAACGTATACTGACATTTCTCAGAACATCCCTGTCTTCTTAATCCAGGTAATAAGCCAATGGGCAAGACCCTAACTTGTCTAAGACATTGGCTAACCCTTTTGCCCTTCTATCTGCAGGATGCCATCAAGTCCCCAGACGTGATTCACGCAGGCAAGCCTGAGCCACCCACCGAAGTGCCGCAAGCCCAAAGTGCACATAATAATTTTTGGGACCTCCAATACCTGCATACCGAAGCTACTCATATGTTCATGTGGCAGCAAAGTGATCGAGCTATTCCACGCTCCTACCGCATGATGCAAGGCTTCGGAGTCAATACGTTCACGTTGACGAACGACAAGGGTGAGCGCTTCTTCGTGAAGTTCCACTTCGTGCCCCAGCTTGGAGTGCACAGCCTGGTGTGGGACGAGGCACTCAAGCTTGCCGGACAGGACCCAGACTTTCATAGGGTTGATCTATACGAGGCTTTAGATAATGAGTGCTTCCCTAAGTGGGACTTTGGTGTCCAGCTCATTAAGGAGGGCGAGGAAAACGAGTTCGAGTTCGACATTCTGGACGCCACCAAGATCTGGCCTGAGGAGCTCGTACCTGTGCAATTCGTTGGCGAGCTTGAGCTGAACCGTAACATCGACGAGTACTTCACACAGACCGAACAAGTCGCTTTCTGCACTGGCCATGTTGTACCAGGTATCGGGTTCTCGGACGATCCGCTCCTCATTGGCCGCAATTTCAGCTACCAGGATACGCAGCTCACTCGTCTCGGTACAAATTGGCAAGAGCCGCCCATCAATCGCCCCGTCCGTCCTGTAATGAACAACAATCGGGACGGCATCGGACGACACACCATCACCAAAGGCACAGTGAACTACTGGCCGAACCGCTTCGAAGCATGCCCACCTGCTAAGAAAGAAGAGGGTGCATATATCGACTATCCAGAGAAGGTCTCGGGCATGAGACAGCGTCTCCAGTCCAAGAAGTTCCGCGAACACTTCAACCAGGCGCAACTCTTCTATAATTCCATGTCGCCACACGAGAAAGCCCACATCGCCTTCGCGCTAAGCTTCGAGCTCGATCACTGCACCGATCTAGTAGTCTACGAGCGTATGTCGCAACGTCTTGCAGACATCGATCTCGCACTCGCCCAATCGGTCGCTGAGATGGTTGGTGAGCAGATCCCACAAAAAGCTGGTCGCGAAAACCACGGTAAGACGTCCATGCGTCTCAGCCAGACCGAACTCGGACCCAAGGAACCGACAATCGAGACGCGCCGTGTTGCCATCATTATTGCCGACGGCTATGATGCTGGCGCCTTCAACGGCATCATGGCCGCTCTCAAGGCCGCGAAGGCTGTTCCATACGTCATCCGCACTCGTCGCGGGCCTATCTTCGCCGCGGGTGAGAGCAAGGACTCTGGCAAGGGCGTGACGCCCGCCCACCATCTCGAGGGCATGCGCAGCACGATGTTCGACTCCGTATTCGTCCCTGGTGGCGCCGACAGCGTGGCGACGCTTCGCAAGAACGGACGCGCAATTCACTGGGTGCGCGAGGCCTTCGCTCACCTCAAGGCCATAGGTGCCGTTGGCGAGGCTGTTGACTTTGTGCGTGATGCGTGCGAGCTGCCTGGGATGGACTTCAGCACCTCTGCCGATGTTGTTGACAGCTACGGTGTGATGCGAAGATCAAGCCGGACAGCTCCACGGAGACGATCAAGATGGTCAAGGGTCCGACAGACTTCATCGATGCGTATACCTATGCGATCTCGCAGCATAGGAATTACGAGCGGGAGATGCAGGGCTTCCCACGGATGGTTGCATACTAGGGAAACGATGTGGTAACGACGAAGCAGTATCGGAAGAATGCAGCGATGATAGTGATATTCTTGTGTCATGAACAGAAAATCGGAAATCCGGCCATCTTCCAGCCCTCTCGCTCGTTCATTTGTACAGTCGTCCCACTTCGCTGTTATCGCTGCGGCTTCACATCAGATGCAACCATATCCAAACGCTTCGCTTGATCATGTACTTCGTTTCGTCGTCGTACCGTACTCGATACAGTCCTCTTCCCGAATTTGCACTCCTGTTGAACCCATCTATAGCAATCAGTCGAAACCATTATCAGTCGGTGCTGTCGACTGGACCAAGTCTCAAGAATCGATCAGACGCTGTTGAGGTTGTTGAGCTGTCGCTCGCTCGTCGCGGTGTGGCGCTTGCCTCAACGACTGGTTTGAGTACAGGAGCTGGTGTTGCCTTTGTCGTTACGGGAGAAGTTGGAGGTGACGATTGAAGAGGCGAGAGGCTAAGGAAGGTCGATGGGAGTGTGTCGTTTGACGGTGCCATGTTGATGGAGTTGTGCGGCTTAAATTGCCGATAAGGATGAACGGGCTATTGATCGATTTTGATGGTGTTTATCGATGGTGAAACTTGAACACTTTTGACAGCGGAGAGGTTTGATTCAATCCTCGACAGTAGAACTGAGCTGATGTCTTTGATAACCTCAGTCGGTCGATTCTTGAGCTACAGGAATACTTATAGACAATGAGATGGAGGCTACTGCCTATATAGGCCAACAAAGCCCTCCGATCGCCTCCGTTGCCAACCGAGAGCTCCCATCATCCTGCTGACCCAAGGTGTGTCACCATCATTACGGAGGAGGATGTAAGTGACCTATGACATGCCATTGGCGAATTTCGCAACGCCATCCGCTGGTCCAGAATGATATACCACGAGAACTGGCCGGACGAGCTCGACGTCGATCTGGTCTCTGAGCCAATGAGGGCGTTCCGGGAATGAATCGGCGTGCCCCGGGTTGCCTCGGCACAAGCCCCAAGACACATGGTTCTCCAGCTTTTGGCTGCTGGCGTGGGATGCACTCTGCGGAGAAAGTCGTCCGAGAAGGCGTCGAGGTGTGTTCCTTCTTTGTCGTGTTCTAAAACTCAAGACTGTCCTTCGTATTGCAGTACGATGCGGGGAGTTCTTCTGTCCGGTCTGCTTGTGTTAAGACCAGCGCAAGTGGCTCTACCCGATATCAGTACTCGCGAGAGCCTCTTCATCGATCTGTATGAAGATTGCACAGATGGGAAGCTTATCCGAACCTCAATGCCTTATCGCAAACATGTAAGCTCCCGGGGTACTCTGTCAGCACTTTCACTGATGGACGCTGCTGCAAGACGCATGCGATCTCATGCCAGACAATCGAGGGGCGAAGGCTGTCGCCGGTCTCATCAAAGGTCGGAAATGACCCACATCGAAGGTGTAGCTTCGCTTGGTCCGAGTTCGAAGAGATTGCCACCTTCGTTGTATTGGCGTGCGACCATTGAAATGAGTGTGGATCTGCTGTGCATCGGACGACATCCATCTAAAGGTCATGAGAAGAGTTTCTGCGGCATCGCGGATGCTGTGCGTCCAAAGTGCTTGCAATGTGCGCAACGGATGGAAGCACGTTTGCGCTGCAGTGGGCCGGTAGCCGCGCCGGGATCCGGACAGGGTTGTGTCATAGGGCGAAAGGAGCTCGGTCATCGAGAAAGTTTGCGCTGAGCGGTGAAACTCTGGATTGCGTTATACAATCCCCGCTAATCCATAACGTGCAAGGGGCTTAGTGTTGCCGACCTGTCAACGCAGGCTGCCGTCGGCTGTGCAGTCCTGACAGGCCTTGCCGGGACTCCATATCGTTTGCTTGTGGGGTCGTAAGGTGTGTCCTCGAACTCTTTGGATGAGCGCGGACTACTGAGAAGCCATGATGATTCGTTGAATCAGTATTCCATTGGTCAGATGTCTGTGCGGACACTTGTGAGGTTATTTGTGTCTTGTAGGTAGGATCCCTGCGGAGCCTTACATGAGTGAGAGGCCATCGACCCACGCTAGGGCTTCATAGACCCTTGCGCGACGCCCGGATGCTCCCCGTCGGTTCTGGCAGGATCTTCGCAAGGCGACGTAACGCTAATAATGCCACATGCCGGTCCAAGCTGTCCTTGCTGACCAGACCCACACAGGGAACGTTATACAGCAGATTCATCCACAGCGCATTGCTGAGTTTCGCATCGATCAAAGGTCATATAAAAGCGTTGCTCCTGTCAGCGTATCGGCCAGCTCAAACCATAACCACTCCACTCTGTCTTCGACTCTTTCACATTACCGAGTTTTTGACGCAGCACAAGCCCACCATGGCAAAGTGAGTCCCTCTCTGCAACAAGATCCGTTCGAGCTAATGGTTGCAGCGATCCGACTCAGAGCATAGTCGGCAAGGAACTCCGCAACTACTGTACGGAGATCACCCATCGTTACCGCTGCGGTTGCGAGAAGAAAGATGTTGCGCCATGCGCAAATTCCAAGCGTGACAAGTGCGGGAACCTCAACAAGCGCGTCGTCACGCATGAGACGAAGTGTGCCAGATGCGGCGGCGACTGAGAGGTGCGGTTTCGAGTCCGTCCCGTCCTCGAGGGAGCTCTGCTGACCATGATGCAGCCTGAAGCATTGGGGTGGTGGCGCTTATGACTGGGTCGGTCTATGGTGGTAATTGATTAGAGGTGACTCTGGGTGGGAAACGAAAAGGCGCACGGAAAGATGGAAATCTCACGGCAACGATCTTCTGCGAAATCTGTTGGTGCTCGATCAGGGTATGCTAGTCACGCAAATTCACGTTCATTTGAGCTTCTGGAGCCAGTATCCGTGTTCAGCATAGTCCCTACATTCGTAAGACTCATGGGGGTGAACAGAGGACGTCGATAGCGCGCCGGCAGTTGAATTGACACCTGCAGGGAACCGAATCGATGCCTTTTGCCGGCATGACTAGCAAGGGTGGCTCGCGTGGGTGTGGACCTGGTGGGGCCGTCCGTGGCCGATCAAATTGGATGTCTCCTGCAAACACAGTCGTCGATAACGAACATAAGGTGACCGGACCCTCGTCGAAAGAGTTTCGGGTTCGGGGCTTGAGAGAGTGGACGAGGAGAGTTGTTTCACGTTGTGTTGAAGTTGAAGGAACAAGGTTCGGAAGATCCGTTGCCAAGAGCGGTAGATCGAAACTTGCACGGCACTTGCCGTGTCGCATTGATGACTTCAGGTCTCGCGGGAGAAAAGGTTGTCCCTTCGTATGATGATTGCAGATGTCTGTAGACATCAACTGGGACACGCTCACCGGCGGGCCAGACGGACAAGCTTTGGCAGAGACGGTCAAAGAATTTATACATGAACGCTTTCAGCAGATCGACCTACCGAAGCTCATACGATCGGTCAAGGTCCACTCCTTTGACTTCGGCACTGTGCCACCAGCTGTGGTATTGAAAGACATTTGCGAGCCTTTGTCAGACTTCTACGAGACCGATGACGAAGAGGCAGACTCGCCAGGAGTGGTTGCACATGGAACCGAAGGGGCTGGCAACCCAGCAGCGAGAAGCGTAAAGTCGAGAACTGATGTAACGCGACCTGGCCATGTCGACCTCATGGAGCGGGCCACAAGTCCAACTTTGACGCGCGGAGCGATGCTGGGAGGTGGTCCTGGTCTGGGCTACTTTCATCCTGCATTTGCCACCGGCCTCGCAGGTACCAATACACCACTCGCGGCCGTTGCTGGGGCCCAGTTTCAGCAAGGTACTTCATATCCCGAGAGCCACCGCCACCACCATTCTGGGTCGTTCGACTCGTCTTCACCGCCTCCGACTGCAACGCCGCCCTCTCGACCTGGCTCAAGAGAGCACTCGTACTTCGACTCACACCGTGCATCGGCTATTCTTGATGGCCAAGGAGACGTACCAGACCGAGCGGAACCGGGAATTCATGAGCGCAGTCCCGAAGATCTGCAGGTTGTGTTCCATGCAACATATTCCGGGGACATCAAGCTCTCGATGACTGCAGAAGTGGTTCTTGACTATCCCATGCCGAGCTTTGTAGGCATTCCACTGAAGCTCAAAATCACTGGGATGAAGTTTGATGGCGTCGGTATCCTGGCATACATCAAGAAGCGGGCCCACTTGTGCTTCCTGAACCCGGATGATGCAGAGGCCCTAGTAGGGAGCGAAGACGCCTATGTTGCACCCGACGACGATGCGCATACCACAGCTACTGGGCTGCCGCAGAAAGTCGGTGGACTTCTAGAGGAGATCCACATCGAGAGTGAGATGGGCGAAACCGAAGAAGGCAAGCAAGTGCTCAAGAATGTTGGGAAAATTGAGAAGTTCATCCTCGAGCAAGTCCAGCGCATCTTCGAGGAAGAGTTTGTGTATCCGAGTTACTGGACTTTCTTGGTCTGAGACCGACGCGGCATCTATTGAGTACACCTTCGGTCGATATACAACATGGAGTAGCTTCGGAGAGCTCTGCACTACATCCCTGTCAAAGCCAATGCTGTGCTACCTTGAATGAACGGGACGTTCGGCCCTCGTGGACCAACCGGATACCTGCATATTTGACAGGCTGTCGTGCTACCGTCCCACAGCAGGGCAAACACGTCGGCGATCCACCCTACGGCTTCGGGTGCGACACGGGTTCCGGGCAGCGGATGCTTGCTTTGACAGCTGCTGTCGTACTCCGACCCAGACCCACGACTTACAGACAGTCTCAAAGTAGCGAATCGAACACAACCACAGTGATGCTTCCTGTCGTCGCGGGGTGGTTTATTGCGATATCTCTCACATCAAAATGCATCCTGCCGTGAAACCGTCATCAGCTGGCCCAGTGCTATTGTCCATTGGGCAGTCTGGTAGATGCTGTCGCGGCCACCATCCGGCCACATGACATGGTTGGACTTTGCCCGACTCTGCTTGTGTCGCACTCTGCGCGGTGACCTGGCGTATGTCAACTCCTTGTCCGCTTCGAGCAGCACTGTGATCTGATGATGCTGCTTCGTGCCCTGACCGAGACTGAGCTTCCCCTGGATCGGAATGATGATGGGCTACACGACTCTCCACAGCGCTACGACGAGTGTACAGGTATCGTTCGTTCCAGTAGTTGCATCCACACGTCTTCCATTGCAGCCCACAGGCATAGCAAAATTGGGCATGACATCGACATCTTCACCGTTGGTCAACATAAGTCCCGAGCAACCATCATCGAACCCACTTACGTGATGTGATTGCATCCGGTGTCGATCTGAACATACGCTCTGCAGGCATAGCATCTTTGCCACCGTTTACGCTTGGCCATGCGCTTCAACTGTTGTGACTCGAAATCACTCGGACAGTTGCCCGGATGCGAGTTATTCTTGCACGCAGTGCAGGTTACAGCGCCGCAGCTCCCACATTTTCCAATGCCGCCGTCAATCGAGTTTGGTGCAATGAAAGCCGCACAGAAGGTGTTATGGCAGTAAGTGCGATTTCCAGCCTTGACCTCTGGCAGCTTGTTCTCGTATCGCCTCAACAGCCCCAACGAGAGGAATGGCCTGACGCTATCAATGGGTATTTCGCTGCCGTCGCACATCGGAGGGAACAACGAGTCATCGCGGATCGCCAGTTCGAACAGTTGCACGATACAGGCACGGCAATACCGGTGCTTGTACCTGCATGGCGCTTCGACGATGAGCTGCTTGTCCTCCTTGCACGCTACACAGAGGTTATGCTGCTCTCGTGGAGGGACTTCCGCGGCGGCAGCAAGTCTCGCCGTTCGCGGACTCCTAGCCGAGCTGGGAGCCAAGTCCTTTGTCGACGGGGCAGACAGCCTCTCCGCGAGTTTCTGGTCCCTTGTGACCTGCTGTTCTCTCTTCCATCCATCGACCAGGCTCCGAGCGGCGGCCTGATTGGTCATGGCTGTATCGTAGGAGTGCAGCTCCTCGATGTAAATCTGCAAGGCCAGATGCGCGTCGGTGCTGGTACCTTCCTTCTGCTTTCCCTTCGATCGAGAGGCCAGTCCCTCGATGTCTTCAAGCTGGAGCTCCAGGATCGTCCGCAGAGTCTGTTGGTCCATGTCCGAAGGAATTCGACATGAGAAGGCCATGGTCCTACAGTCGTCCTTGATTGTGTTGAGAACCGCCAGAAACTGAAGACTAAATAACGCAAGCCCGATCTGACAGAACTAGGAGCACTTGGAAGCACAACTTACTACTAGACCTCGCAGTGAGCGGTTTTGATGAGCACATTGGCAAAAGCTGCTGCCTCGAAGATTTCGAGTGCACCATTAGGCGGATCCACCCTTCAGCTTCAATTCCATCCGAATTCTCGAATAGACTCCACCAGATGCGTCGACCAGCTTGGCTTCAACATCAGAGGGTGGTTCTAGGCAGTCGAAATGTTCTAGTTCCTGGATCTAGGCACCTGCATTTCTGTAGTCCTTACGACACGACACGGCGTGCTCGAACTGGGTATGCTCATCGTGTATACACATTGAGTGTTGTAGCTTCGAACCCTCGACATACATTGCGACTATCCCATCCTTATATGTACCTTGAATCATCGTTTGGGGACGAGATGGTTGTTGGTCGCTTCTGAACTACACCGAATTTCAGCCGAGCGATCCTACCTTCTCTGTCGAAGGGCTGAGCGCTTGCTGCAACAAGAATGTGAAACAAAGTGTCGTAAGACTTGCTT